>ENA-OQAN01000891-OQAN01000891.1-human-gut-metagenome-genome-assembly--contig:-NODE-891-length-14239-cov-3.147321_pt1 | contig 14239 bp, 21 predicted proteins | sample MGYA00242735_ERZ504527 | MGnify/ENA primary metagenome ERZ504527 (study PRJEB26092, sample SAMD00036230) | human gut metagenome | host: Homo sapiens | study: EMG produced TPA metagenomics assembly of...
GCTGAATTTGCGAATATCCTAAAGACGGGACAGTTCTGGCCCAAGGTGACGGTTCCCAAAAAGATCAGCCGCCCCTTATGGGCGCTCTTTCTCCTATCCGCTGTGAGTGTTTGTTGGTCCCAGGAGCCTTTTTTAAGCGCCTATAACTGGATTGTTGTGGTAGGACTCAAGGCCGGCTCATTCTATTTTGTCCTGCGTTACGGCAGTACGGGCCGGCGGTCCCTGTTTCTTGTCAAGGTCTTTATGGTCTCGGCCGGTCTGGTGGCGCTTTACGGCATCTATCAGTACTTTTTTGGTGTCATTGCCATCCAGGATGCGGAATGGATCGATCACGCCGCGTTCCCGCTCATGACCAAACGGGCTGTCTCAACGTTGGAAAACCCCAATATCCTCGCCAGTTTCCTTGTCATGACCGCGGCCTACAGTGAAGGCCTCTTTGCTCCCTTGAAAGGCGGCAAGAGAAGGGCCTCCCTTGCAGTGATCTTTCTTCTTGCCATTACTTGTCTGATCCTCACGTTCTCCCGCGGCAATTGGATTGCCCTATTCTTTGTCCTCTTTGTCTTTGCCGGCGCTTTTTACCACAAAGCGTTCCTGCCTTTCATCGGTGGGGGACTAGGGGTCCTGTGGATTGGCTGGGACCGTTTGTCGGCCCGCATCATGTCCATCTTTTCCATCAAGGATACATCGGCAGAGCTGCGTCTGATGTACATGGACAGTGCGACCTCCATGATTGAGGAGCATCCTTTTGGCGTGGGCTGGTACGGCTATCAATTTGCCTTCCCTGACTATAATTTCGGTTATGTGGATCCCAGCGTCATCATGTACCATAGCCACAATCTTTTGACCAACATTGCGGCCGAGCTGGGCATTCCGGGCCTTGCCCTTTTCCTGTACATCATGTATCAGTTGGCGGTCCTTGCCCGCAGCATCCGGCATCGTGAGGCAGAGCCTGGATCCGCGGCCTTGCCTGCGGTTATATTGCGTCCCTTGTAGGCATCTTTGTCGCAGGGATGACGGATTATACCTGTTTAATCTGCAGCTGGGCATATATTTCTGGATCTTCAATGCGATGATCATTGCCCTTGGATTTTTGACCAAGGATGAAGCCAAAGTGTAACAAATAAAAAGAAGAACCTGTAAGAATGATGTGTACCCCAAAAACTGGACGCATATAAATTAGTTAAATGGCATTAGTGGATGTTTCCCGATATATTTCGGGAGGCATCCATTTTGTTTTTTTCTGAATCCTTTCCTTGTTGAAATAATGAATGTATTCTTTCACTGCTTTAGCAAATACCTTGAACGAGGTGTATTCTTTTTCGCTTCCGTAATACATTTCATTTTTCATCCGACCAAAAAAGGTCTCCATAATACTGTTGTCATAGCAGTTGCCCTTACGCGACATTGACTGTATAATTCCATGCTTTTTCAATTCACTTCTGTAAAATTCATGCTGATACTGCCATCCCTGATCCGAGTGCATAATTAACCCCTGTAAATTCCTGAATTTCTTAAAAGCTCGGTTCAGCATCCTTTTGATTTGGTTAAGATTAGGAATCATCGATAAATCATAGGAAATGATTTCGTTCGTATTCATATCCAGGATGGGGGAAAGGTAGCATTTTCCCCATGAGAAATGAAACTGTGTTACATCCGTTGTCCATTTCTGCAGTGGCCTGTCCGCTTTAAAGTTTCTCTGGATGATGTTGCCGGCCACTTTCCCGACTTCTCCTTTATACGAATGGTACTTTTCTTTCGGACGCTTGCCAAACAGCTTCAGGTCATGCATGATACGCTGCACCCGTTTGTGATTGATATGGAAGCCGCGGTTCACCAGCTCGTGACAAACGCGCCGAACACCATATCTCTGCTTATTTTCCTCGAATATGTGACAGATTGTTTCCGTAATTGATTTGTTTCTTTCTTCTACACGATCGGTACGCTTCAATTCATAGTAGTAGGTCGACTTCGCTAATCCCGAGAATTTTAACAGGTACTTTAACGGGTGTCCTTCCTGGCGGAGTTCCTGGATGACTGCTGCTTTTTCGCCTTGAGCTGCGCAGCCCATTTTTGTCGTCTCAAGGCGATTTGTTTTTTTATTACAGCATTCTCCGCTTTTATGTAGGCATTCTCTGCGCGCAGACGAATTAATTCTTCCCGTTCACTTTCATTTAATGGTTTGGGGCTCTTCGTATTTCTTTTCATGGGCTGATCCTTTCTATGCTGACCTTTCTTTTTACTTACGAGCCCATTATACCCCTCTTCTCTGTATTTACGAACCCATTGGTACAAAAGACCATAGCTCATACCATATTGACAGGCGACAGCCATCATTGACTGTCCGGCATTTACTTGTGAAACCAATTCAAGTTTCTCCTCTGGGGACCATGCCTTGTAATGTGCTTTGTGACACAATGCTTCCGGTCCGCCAGCCTGTTCGATACGATTCCAAGTACGAATCTTGTTACGGAAATTTGCTGTTTTAATTCCTTTAGGTGTTTTTACCCACTTACCTTGACGATAAAGTTCTACACACATCAGCTTAAATTCAGTCGTATAACGCAAAATGTACCCTCCTTACTGGGTGTCCAGTAAAGAGGGTACATTTCAGCCCTTTTTAGGCTCTTTTAGTCTCTTTTATCCGCTTTTTTAGACAAATTTCTTGAGATTCGTCATGCTGTGAAGGCTGAGGGCAATGGTCGACCCATTGTGCAGCAGTGCTGTTGTCGCTGGAGGCAGGATACCGGCTACACCAAGGGCAATCAGCGCGGCATTAAAGGAAACAACAAAATCATAGTTGAAATTGACACGCTTCATGAGCAGGTTGCTCAGTTCCTTTAGAACGATGACTGATGCAAGTCGCGGGCCGAAATGGTGATATCGGCAATTTCACGGGCAATATCAGCCCCTTCGGCAATGGCAATCCCAGCGTCTGCTTCAGACAAGGCAGGGGAATCATTGATACCGTCGCCTACCATGACGACACGGTGTCCTTCGGCCTTGGCGGCTTTGACGAACTGAGCCTTTTCCTCAGGCAGGACTTCCGCGTAAAACCGATCAAGCTCCAACGTCGCGGCTACATTTTCTGCTGTCCGTTTGCTGTCTCCCGTCATCATGACAAGGTTCTGGAAGCCAACGCGGCGCAGCGCCTTCATGACCTCCACAGCTTCCGGGCGCAAGGGATCGGAAATGCAGATGATGGCCATAAGGACCCCGTTCAATGCCATAAAGACATGGGAATAAGCTGGGGAACGGCTTTCGAAGAGGTCTTCCTGACTCCGGGACACGGCAGTGCTCATCTTCAAAGATGAAGTGATGGGACCCGATGACAATCCGTTTGTCCCCGACACGGGAAGCAATCCCATGAGCTACGATGTATTCCACTTTACTATGGAGTTCATCATGGGTGATGCCTTCATCGGCAGCTTGACGCACAATGGCATTGGCCACAGAGTGGGGAAAATGTTCTTCCAGGCAGGCGGCATAGCGAAGGACCGTTTCCCGACTGTAACCATCAAAGCAAATGACGTCAGCAACCTTCGGCTTGGCAAGGTCAGTGTTCCCGTCTTATCAAAGACAATGGTATCCGCCTCTGCCACCGCTTCGAGGAACTTGCCACCCTTGACCGTGATCTTGTAGGTACTGCATTCACGCATGGCTGACAACACCGCCAGCGGCATGGAAAGTTTGAGCGCGCAGGAAAAGTCAACCATGAGGACCGCCATGGCCTTCATAACATTGCGCGTGATCAGATAGGTCAGGAGGGTTCCGCCTAGGCACCACGGCACAAGACGGTCAGCCAAATGATTGGCCCTTCCTTCGAGGTTCGATTTAAAAGCTTCCGAATCCTCGATCATCTTAACGATTCGGTCAAAACGAGTATCCCCACCGTTCCCGTCACCCGGATGCAGATTTCCCCATCTTCCACAACGGTTCCAGCAAAGACTGTTCCATCGACGGTCTTACGAACCGGCATCGATTCACCTGTCATGGAGCCTGGTTCACGAGGCTTCACCGCCCGTCACCAACCATCAAGGGGAATGGTGCTTCCCATCTTGACACTGATGACATCGCCCTTTTCCACTTCAGTTAAGGGCACTTCGATTTCCGTTCCATTTTCAAGGACCTTCCATGCGGTATCCACGTTAATGGACATATGGGAAGCCAGATCATGAACGGATTTTTTTAGGGTCCACTCTTCCAGGATATCTCCAATTCCAAGCAGCAGCATGATCGAGCCGGCTGTACCAAGGTCGTTTTGAAGCATAGCCGCCGTAATGGCTGTTGCATCAAGGACCGGTACATCGAGTTTGCCTGAAAGAAGGCTCTTGACACCCTTACGGATAAAGCCTAGGGTGTGATACCAGGCACGGAGCATGCGCACAGGCATGGGCAGGAACCACTTACAGGCAAAATGACGCGTCACATGGGAAATCAGACGATTGCGGTAGGTCCGATTGAGGATCAGGGCATCCGCCTGATGCTTGCTGGACTTTTGGAGGCCCGGATCATTGGGGTCAAGATAGGCCAAGGTGTCCAAAAGAATAGGACGAAGAGAAGCCCTCTTGTCCGGAGCAAAGGTAATCGCAACTTCGCCCGATGCACTGTAAAGCTTAACCTTGTAAACTCCACTGATCCTTTCCAGGCGGGAAAGGATCACAGCGCCCTGCCGGGCATCAAACCCACGGAAGAGGACTCCTTTAGCGGACAAGCAGCGAACATGGATCCGGTCCCGGACCTCATGAATCATTTGAAATTTCACGATTGTCCCATCCTTTCTTCCTAGGAAATAGGGGTTTAGGCCTTATCTTCCACAGGTGTCAAGGCGTCTTCTTTAGCTTCATTTCAGCAAGTTCCGCTTCTTCCCGTTTACGATTTTCTTCCTTGGCTTGGGCCACGATGTCATCAGCCTGGGCATTGAGGCAGGCCGCACTTTTTTCAGCGCATTTCTGTATGCGCAGGGCAGCAGCCGTCGCGCCAACGGCTGCTTTTTTCATGCATTTGCTCTTGAAAAAAGACACGGGCCGCAAGCCCCAGAGCAGCACCGCTCACAACCATACCAACATGCATCCAATCTTCTCTTTCCATAGATAGCACCTCTCTCCAAGATAATATACAGCTAACTCATTAGGAGATTCTTTAGTTTTGAATCTCTTTATCTTGTCATTATAGCCTTTTCTTTCTCCTGAAACAAGCCAAAATCTTGATGATTCTTACGAGAAACTCTAAACGTTCCTCAATTTTTGCTCATCTCCATTACATTTTATTGCAATAATTCATGTATTCTTTATTGTTATATAAATTAGGATTAACTAACATGTATCCCAAATAAAAAAGACCGCTGCAAAAAGCAGCGGCCAAACGAAAGCTCTTATTTAACGGCAAAGGCCTCAATTTCCACAAGGGCACCTTTAGGAAGCGCCGCTACCTGGAAGCAGGCACGAGCCGGACAAACACCTTTGAAGAATTCCCCATAGATTTCATTCATAGGTCCAAAGTCCTTGATATCCGCAAGAAGGACCGTCGTCTTAACGACATCATCAAGCTGCAGCCCAGCTTCAGCAAGGATATTCTTACATTCGTCAAGGATTGTTTCGTCTGGGTGACGATATCATCGCCAGCAAACTCGCCCGTCTTAGGATCGATAGGAATCTGACCGGATACATAAACCGTCGTTCCGGAAGCTTCAATCCCCTGGGAATAGGGTCCAATCGCGGAAGGGGCATTTTTGGTAGCAATCTCTTTTTTCATGAAAAGTTCCTCCAATCAAGTGATAATATAGTTGCTTCTTTCGTTACCCAATAGAATTATATCACGAAAATCAAGATAAATCTCCTCTCCATCTTTCCAAGTATGGTACGCACTGCCATGGGTCATGACGCGGATCATACCGGCTGCGGTCTCAATGCGGTAGTCAACAGCATCCCCCATATAGAAACGATGCCGTACCGTCCCCTTAAGCATCCCTCCGTTCTTGGAAAGGCTTACATTTTCAGGACGAACAGCAATAATGCTATCTCCTTCAGGAATTCCCGCCTCATTAGGGAAAGAAACGGTAGTATTCTTGATAAAGGCCCTATCACCCCGCATCGCAGCAGGTACGAAATTGACAAGACCAATAAAATCAGCCACCATCTTATTGGCAGGATGGGTATAGACATCAAAAGGGCGTCCAATCTGCTGGATTTCACCACCATTCATGACGACAATGCGATCACTCATGGTCATGGCTTCTGATTGATCGTGGGTGACGTAAATAACCGTAATGCCCAGCTCTTTTTGGAGTGTCGAAATTTCAAAGCGCATGCTTTCCCGGAGCTTGGCATCAAGATTTGAAAGAGGTTCATCCAAAAGGAGTAGGCCAGGATGTGCAATGAGCGCACGAGCAAGAGCCACGCGCTGCTGCTGCCCGCCAGAAAGTTGATTGGGATAGCGTCTTCCATACTGGTCAAGGTGAACCATCTTAAGGGCTTCTTCCACACGGCGGTCCCGTTCGGCCTTGCTGACGCCCTGGATTTTCAAAGGATAGGCTACGTTTTCTGCGACCGTCATATGGGGCCAAACAGCATAAGATTGGAAGACCATGCCTATATCCCGTTTTTCCGGTGCCATAAAAAGTCCTTCACTTGCACTGGAAACAACAGTATCCCCCAGGATAATGGAGCCTTCCGTGGGACGTTCAAAGCCGGCAATCATCCGTAGGGTCGTCGTCTTGCCACAGCCCGAAGTCCTAGGAACGAGATGAACTCCCCATCTTTCACGTCAAGATTGAAATCTCCCACAGCCGTTACATTTCCAAAACGTTTATAAAGATGCTCGAGTTTGACTTGAGACATAATTTATTTTCCTCCTTGCTAAATGGCAATGTGCCCTTTTGACACTTTGTTCAAGATGAGGTTCCCCACCATAACAATGATGAGAATGATAACAGACATAACCGAAGCATTCTGCGTATCAGCATAGGTCTGCAGTTCGTAAAGAAGGACACCAATGGTCTGGGTATCACTGCCATAAAGCAGATTCGACATGGTCAATTCATAAAAGGAAGGCATAAAGATGAGGAACCAGCCCGCTACAATGGAAGGAGCAATAAGCGGCATGATAATATCCTTACAAATGCGAAGCCAGCCCGCACCAGAGTTCAGCCCTGCCTCTTCAAGACTTGAAGAAACCTGGCTTAGGGAAGCGGCAATGGTACGAACACTCATGGTCATATACTTCACAAGATAGCTGACAATGAGGATCCACATGGTGGAATAAAGGTTTAAGCCGTAGTTACCCGAGAAGGTTATGATGAGAGCCAGTGCAATAACAACGCTGGGCGTACTGCCGCCGACCATCACAAGTAGATCTGGGAGACTGCGCCCCTTCACGTGCGTTTTAACCGATAGATAAGCCACAAAAAGGGAAAGGATCGTGCCAATCGTTGCAGCAATGAAAGCATACCCCAAAGAGCGCCAAATGCAATCGAGATACTGACTGTTTTCAAGAACCGGTATCCATGCGTCAAAGCCAAAATTATCAAGACTAAGGCCTTTGGACATGCTCACCATGAAGCTTGTAATGACAATGGATCCTAACGGCAGGATTACGGCTATAAAAGCATAGACGGCTACAAGAAAAGTAGCAAGACCTTTCCATTTTCCCAATTCCACCAAGGCTGGCCGGGTGCTTTTTCCGCCAATGGTCGTATAATCCTTGCGTCCCATGAACCAAGTCATGAAAAAGAGCAGACCATTGGAAGAATCATAAGCGATACGGCAAGGGTTGTCGCATTGCGGATACCGCTGTCGTTGCCCATATAGACGAAGGATACAATGCGCGTTGTCAGGACTTCAATGTTGCCTGGCATGCCCACAATAGCCGGGATTCCAAAAGCAGAACCAGCCCCAATGAAGACCAAGAGGCCGCCGGCGAGGATACTCGGCGCCATGAGCGGCAGTGTCACATCCCACAGGACACGAAGCGGCGAAGCGCCGGAAACGCGGGAAGCTTCTTCCAGTGTGGGATCCATTTTTCCATGGCACGGGAAATGGTAATAAAAGCAAAAGGGGAATAAAAGAGGGTCAAGACCCAGATAAGTCCACCTTCCGTATAAATATTAAAAGGGGCCTTGCTCAAGGAAAAGATGGTTTTCAATAGGGCATTGAGATATCCTACATCAGGATTAAGAAGCTGCGTCCAAGCAATGGCCCCAACATAAGGGGGAATCATATAACTGGCAACAAGGATGGTTCGGAACTTTTTTTTCGTCCCGGCAAATCCGTTCGGCCGATAAGCCAGGCCAAAGGAAAGGTTATCAGGACGGAAAGAATCATGACGAGAATAGAGATTTTCGCCGTATTGGTCAGGGCCCTCATATTGACGGCCTGTCCATAGACAGTAAGATAACTCGACACGTCCAGGTGTCCATCAAACAACAACGCTGTCGATAATAAGTACAGCCAGAGGCAGTACAATGAAATAAAGAAGGATGAGGACAGATAGCGCAATGACCATAAACTTACTGTCAAGCGCGGCATTTGATATCGTTTCACTGTAAACTCCTTTTCCGCTTGAAAAAGCGGGGAGGCCAGAGGATGTTCCCCAGCTCCCCGCTCACAGTCCGATGGCTGCGGAAGGTGATCTTTTATCTATCGAGGACGCGAGATCGGAATTCTTCCTTGATTTGGGCTTCATTCTTAGTCAGCTTATCCCAATCTACCTTAATGGCATTCTGGAGCAATTCCTTCAGCGTATGTTTGGATCCCTGCGGTTTTTCCACATCATCCCGGACCGAATACATCCAGCCAGCAGTTACGGCTTCCTGACCTTCTTTGCTGAGCCACCAATCCGTAAGAGCCTTGGCACCGTCTGGATTCTTTGTCGCTTTGAAGATGCCGATCGGTGAAGAAATGAGGATGCACCCTTCCTTCGGATACACAACTTCCAACGGTTCCTTCTTGGTCTGCTGGAGTTTCAGCACGTTTTCTTCCAAGATGATGGCAGCCATATATTCACCTGTGAGAAGTTTATTTTGGATGGCACTGTTGCCTTCTTCAACACGGAGTCCATTGGCTTTCAAACGATCAAAATACTCCCAGCCAAATTTATCAGCAAGGGCTCCAACAGCAACATAAGCAGTCCCGGACAGAAGCGGGTTCGGCATGGCAATACGGCCTTTATACTTTGGATTTGTCAAGTCTTCCCAGCTTGTCGGAATATCTTCCTTTGCAATCTTATCCTTATTGTAGGCAATAATCATATTGCAGACACGGACGGAAGTCCAAGCGCCATCCTTATCCACTTCCATGATATGATGTTTGATTTCAGGGGACTTGTAATCCAGAAGGAGACCCTTTTCCTTGAGATAGATATAATAGGATGGGTCAGCAACCATGAGGACGTCGTCGCTGATCTTGTCTGCCTTCGATTTCCCCGGCAATCTTTGTCTTGATCTTTTCTGTACCGCCTTGGAACCAATTAACCTTTAAGTCGGGAAACGCCTTTTGAACAGCTGGTTTCACACGGGAATTGACGACATCAGGATACATGGACGTATAGACCATGACATTGCCTGAAACTTTCTTGCCGCCCGAAGCGGCTTCTTTCTTGTCACCGCCGCACCGCAGCCTGCTGCAAGAAGGCTGCCGCAGGTAAGGGCAAGAGCTGCTAGTTTACACCATTTTTTCTTCATCATGTAGATTCATCCTTTCTGGAGTGGATTCCGCGGGGAGACCATCCCGCCTCGATTTATTTTTCTTTGTCAGCGTAGTAGGTAAAAAGCGCCTGCGTTCCTAAATCCCCCATTCCTTTTGCCTCGAGGGTCCGGTATTCCGCAAGGACCTGTTTGAGAACGGGCAGGGCAAGGCCCATCTTGCTCGCTTCTTCATCGGCGAGATTCATATCTTTGATGAAGTGTTTCAGGAAAAAACCCGGTGCGAAATCACCATGGACCATCTTGCTTCCAAAAGCATTGAGCTGAGCACTGCCCGCCGCCCCGGTGGACACGGCAGCTAAAAGAGTATCCAGATCAAGGCCCTCCTTTTTTGCATAGTTCAGGGCTTCACAAATGCCGCTCATGGTGCCGGCAATCATGATCTGGTTGGCCATCTTGGCATGCTGACCGGAACCAGCCGGTCCCATGTAGTTGATGTTGGTTCCCATCCCCTCAAAGACAGGGCGCATGGCCTGAAAATCCTCTTTTTTCACCACCGACAAGGATGGAAAGGGTTGCGTTTTTAGCGCCCGTATCCCCACCTGTAACCGGTGCATCGAGGACATGAAGGCCAATGGCAGTTCCTTTTTTGCAGAGTTTTTTTGCAAGGGTTGGACTTGTCGTAGTCATATCAATGATATATTGTCCGTGGTGGGCACTATTAAACGATGCCCCCTTCTCCGAAATAGACCGCTTCCACATCTTTAGGAAAACCGACAATGGAAATCATGACATCGACCGCTTTGACGCAGTCAGCAAGCGTTTCATGAAGGGCAACCCCTTCGGATTCAAGGTCCGCAATCTTCTCAGGGTGCCGAGCATAGGCATGCATTTCATAGCCCTTTTTTCCAAGGTTACAAAGCATGGATTTTCCCATGATGCCCGTCCCTACAAAACCAATCTTCAGCATTTCCGTCATATGGAATTCCTCCTTTTTCCCCAGCACTTGACTAAGGAACACACTCATTATATATAATTTGAATCGCTATGGCAACGAATTATCCCTATAATTCTGATAATTGCATCATTCATCGCACTTTTTCCATTACAAAAGATGCCTATACATCAAAAATTCTTAAAAACTCCCTGTAACATGGACACTGTGCTGATGATAACCTTTTTTTTGTAACAAGCAGCCTTATTCTCCGTCTAACTTGAATGGAATAGTAAATTCGCCTTTATTTTATATTGCGTCCATTACACAAAAACAAATCATAGACAAAGTAGTAAATTATTGATACGATATAATTGATAATTCTGTATTTTATATCAAAGGAGGCCTTTTCATGACCAGCAAGATCCTGCAAGAACTTCTCAAGAGTACTGCTTTCCTAGGTGTTCTGCTCCTTATCGGACTCTATCTTCGAGCCAAGATTTCCCTATTCAGACGTTTCCTGGTTCCCGCGTCTGTCATCGGCGGATTCCTCGGACTTCTTTAGGGCCTGAAGTCCTTGGTCTTACAGGCTATTCCCCATATCCCTGAATGGAACAAGACGTGGTCCCTGCTTGCAGGGATTCTCGTCGTTCCCATGTTTGCCGGGATTCCCTTGGGAACTTCGTCAAGAAAAAACGGCTCGATCCTCAAGAAAACCGCAAAGAAGCCGCTAAGATTGCTATTGTGAGCGGCATTGCAAGCGGAGCCTTTGGCTTTCAGATTATCCTAGGCGTCGGACTTCCCCTACTTTTTATGGCCTTTATTCCCGGTCTAGAATTCTACAACCAATTCGGCTACGAAATCTGTCAGGGCTTTAACGGCGGTCACGGTATGGCCGGGGCCATTGGGAGTCTGCTCATGGAAGGAGGCGCCAGCTACTGGGAACTGTCCCAAGGCGTTCTTACCACCTTTGCCACGATTGGCCTGCTTGGCGGGATCCTGCTAGGCGTCATGATTATCAACCGCGCTGCCGCAAAAGGGGAAACGGCCTTTTTGAAAGGATCCGCCTCTCTCCCGACAGAAGATACCTATGGATTTACAAAGGAAATAAACAAGCAGGGACAAATGGGACGGGAGACCACCCAAAGTGCTGCCATTGAACCATTGACCGTTCACCTTGCCATTATCCTTGCCGACTGCGGACTAGCTTATTATCTGCGCGGCCTATTTGTCAAATATCAGATCATCGGACTTCAGGACGTACCTGTTTGGCCCTATGCCCTGCTTCTCATGTATGCCGTCAACTATGGCATTCAAAAACTGCATTTGGAATGGATGATTGACGTTAAAATAAAGAACCATATTTGCGGCATTTTTGCTGACTTCTCCATTATCGCTGCCATCGCCAGCATGCCGATTCGCGCCGTCTTGGATTATATTCTCCCCATCCTTGTTATTTCTGCGGCGGGCTTTGTTCTGGTCTACTATACGACCATCAAGATGTTCCAATATTTCCTTCCTGACAGCTATCCTTTTGAACGGGGCATCCTCAGTTTTGGCATCAATACCGGCGTCATGATGACAGGTGCCACGCTGCTTAAAATCTGCGATCCCAATTTTGACTCCCCTGTTATGACGGACTACTCCCTATCCTACGCCATCCGGCAGGTCATTGAGCTTGTAAGCACACCCATCATGTATGCTATCCTCGTTAAAGGAACAGCCATGGATATGCTGAAATTTGGCATCATCTATACCGTTTGCTGTTATCTGATTGCTTTTATTGGGAAAAAGCTCTATGGATCCCCTCGCAAGGAGAAGATGAGGGAAACCGTTCTGGCTGAGTGATTCTTTTTTCCATCCAAAAAGACCGCTGCTCTTCATGCAGCGGTCTTTGTTCTTTATCAGAAAAGGACGATTTCTTATGGAAGGAGGGCCTTGACCTTATCAAGAAAACTATCTTTCGCCGCCGACTTCGACGGTATTATGGCAAGGGTTCTCACAATGTTCCTAAGTTTCCGCCCGTCATCATTCCAATAGGCTTCCTCCTCCTTAGGATAGGAGGCCGTCAAGATATGGATGCGGTCATTATTGAGGAAGGTCCAGCGCAGGGTGTGGACCGTCACAAGGGGAACGCCTTCCTGTAGGATGGTCTTATCGTAGGCCGTAAAAAGATGTTCCACACCGTTTATGATTTCCGTCTTCATTGGGCTCCAGTTACTGTAAGTGACAGTATACCCATCTGGAAGGCCCTTTCCATCACTGAATTTGATGCCGTCCATGGTGGCTGTGCCAAATTCCTGGAGGGCCTTTTCATCCATACCTAGATTCTGTCCATACCGAGGAAGCTTCATAGGACTTCCCACGGTTTGAAACGTAATTCGCGCCGCATGGTTTCCGGCCTCAAGGAAAGCCGCTCCTTGATCTGTTGTCACAAGGACGATGCTTCCTTTTTTGGAATATTGGGCCCGATCCTTTTCAAGGAGGGCCTTTACATAGGGATCTGTTTCTTCAGCTTCCATCTTTTTCCGAATTGCTTCCGTTTCCTCAAAAAAAACGGAAGGAACCGAAAACCGGGCATCCGGATCCAATTTGACTTCAATCCAGCCCGGATACTGGACCGGCTCAATCTTAGGCGCTGCCGCTTTTTTCCCGCATCCAGCTGCCAAAAGAGCCAGGGTGCAAACAAGAAAAAGGAAGGGGCGCAGTAATTTTCTCATAGAAATCCATCCTTTCCATGCGTCATTATACCATGTTTTTCAAAACAAGGCGCAAAAAACCGGCCCCCCGCAGGAGACCGGTTGCGGTTCAAAGGTTATACAGCAAGGGAAAGCTGCTCATTTCCCAAGCCAAGTTCATCCCGTACATCCTCCCAAATAACCATACGGGCCTTTTTGAACCCATTGAAGGTCGTTGCTGAAGCCGATGTATAGGCACCGCAGACAGGAACAAGGAGCAAGTCATCCACTTCAAGGGGTTCGGTCATCTTGCCGCGGAACATAATATCCAAGGAATCACAGCTCGGGCCAGCAAAGGTTGCCGGGATCTTCTCCCCTTCCTTGAAGCTGATAAGCTTGTAGTCCCACTGATCGAAGATTACGCCGGAGAAGGTCCCATAAATACCATCATCGAGGAAATACCAGACCTGACCATTGCGTTCATTGACGCCAATGACCTTGGTAATAAGATTTTGAGCCGTGCCAGCCATATAGCGGCCGGGTTCACTCCAAATAATCTTATCGGAAAAGTCTTCCCGCAAGCGGGCTGCTATCTGATCCAAGATAGCCGTCAAGTTGTAATGGACACCCGTTTCCGGAATGGGGAACCCGCCACCAATATCCATGATGGGAAGGTCAAACCCCTCATTTTTGCTTCTTCCAAGAGTTCATGGACAACATCAAAGGCGTGGAGATAAGAATCGGCCGTTGTAACCTGACTGCCGACATGGAAGCAATTCCAGCCATGTCAAGACCAGCCTGCCGTGCCAGTCTCATAAGGACAGGGCCTTTTCCCGCGCGCGCCAAATTTCTTGTTAAGGTCCACATGGGCCTTGGGATTATCAATGCGCAAGCGCAGAAGCACGGTCGCATGGGGTACCCATTTGGCAATTTTGCAGATTTCCGATTCACTGTCAAAGGTCATACGCGTTACACCAGCATCGACGCAGG
>ENA-OQAN01000892-OQAN01000892.1-human-gut-metagenome-genome-assembly--contig:-NODE-892-length-14238-cov-4.200269_pt1 | contig 14238 bp, 16 predicted proteins | sample MGYA00242735_ERZ504527 | MGnify/ENA primary metagenome ERZ504527 (study PRJEB26092, sample SAMD00036230) | human gut metagenome | host: Homo sapiens | study: EMG produced TPA metagenomics assembly of...
GGATATATCCGCAGAGATGCAACGAAACCACGTGCGATTGAGATTATTGATGACAATTTTAATCTGGTCCGCAGAGAGGTTGTGAATGTTCCATCATAGGAACTGTGGCAGCCGGACAGCCACTTCTGGCAGTTGAGAATATTGAAGGCTATTTCCCTATCCCTGCAGAGTTTATGCCTAATTCACAGAGCTTTCTGTTGAAAGTAAAAGGGGAAAGTATGATAAACGCCGGAATTTTTGACGGAGATCAGGTTCTGGTAAAACAGCAGTCCACAGCAGAGGATGGAGATATTGTTGTTGCGCTGATCGATGACGGTGCTACAGTTAAGACTTTCCATAAAGAAAAAGGATACTATCGTCTCCAGCCGGAAAATGATACAATGGAGCCAATCCTTGTACATGAAGGTCTTCAGATTCTTGGCAAAGTATTTGGTGTGTTCCGTTTGTACGAGTAATATAACTGATACGTGAATAGTCAGGCAGATATTCGCAATCCGCTTCGCAACTTGCTCATAATCGAATCAAGCAAGTCCCCATACACTGCAAATTATACTATATCAATTCAAAAAAACAACAGAGGAAATCAGGTATCTCTTAATGATGATATCTGATTTCCTCTGTATTTTATTTTGCAAATTTCACAAATTCAGGCGGATAAAATCATCCGCCTCGCTACGCAGTTCTACACCGAATAACTGTAAATTTTTCGTTACTGTTCACTGGTAATATCCCGCGAGGTGTTTTTTGTGAACGAAGGTCACAGAAAACCCGAGACATACCGCGCGACTTTATGCGATTAGCATAAAGTCTGTGCATCGCAAGCGTGTTGCTGTGAACAGAGTGAACAGTAACAATTTTTTCTACTTATTTCTCAAGAAATTCATTAACGTCAAGAACCTTACCATCTCTCCAGATTCTTTCGAGGTCATAGAAAAGACGATTCTCTTCGTCAAATACGTGGACGATCATATCGCCGTAATCCATAAGAACCCAGCTGGAGTTTCTGGTTCCCTCAATCTGTTTTGCTTCAAATCCGGCTCTGCCAAGTGTTTCATCTACATTGTCAACCATAGCCTGAACCTGATTCTGGTTGGAAGCACTTGCAATTACAAAATAATCGGCAATTACAGATACTTCATGGATATCTATCACCTTAATATCTTTTCCTTTTTTCTCATCAAGTGCGTGGCAGGCAAGTTTTGCCATTTCAAGTTCTCTGTTCATGGAAACAACCTCTCTTTCTATCTGCTTTTGTAACTGTTCAATATCTTCATGATCAACAGACTATTGAATAGCTACATATATCTTCTCTAAATAAATATTTATATCCGTAATCTGTTCTCCCTGTTGTGCTGTCCCCTATATGTAAAACTCTGCCAGTCGAGACAATTTATACTCAGGACTGTCTTTTCATGTGTAAATCCCTGTAATACAAGAAAGCATCTTTCGTAGCATTATCAATATCTTTCGGATTTTCCTCCAGATAAGCCAGTGTATCACCCAAAATCTTATACATACATTCGTCAAGATCCTGAAAAGCCAGTTTACGTACAATTGCAAGATTAGGAGCTTTATCACGTTTTGGTTCAATATAATCGGCAATATAGACGATTTTTTCCAACAGTGTCATCTCCGGCTTTCCGGTAGTATGCCAGGTGATGGCAGAAAGAATATTTTCATCTGTAACATCATACTTATCCTTAGCTACGTAAGCTCCAAGCTTGGCATGAAGTAAAAAGGATGTTCCTGTTCGAATTCAGATACCGGAATGTGATGCTGGCTGCACATTTTCAGCTTCTTTTTGTTCGGAATACATTTTGCACAGTCATGGAGCAGTCCGGCAGTCTGGGCTGTGATCAGATCACAGTCATGAACCATGGCAAGTGCTGCACATGTAAACATAACTCCCAACGTATGTTCATAACGATCCTCATCCAGATATTTTGCTAATTTTTTCTGCATTTTTATAAAATCATACTCTGCCATCGGAAGATCATCCTTTCTTTTCGGCCAGACTGTAAATCTGGTTTTCTCTGATATACTCAATCACCGGATCAGGAATATAGTAACGCACACTTTTATCTTCTCTGATCCAGTTTCTGAGCATTTCGCTGGATACATCAAGGTTTGTGGTATTCAGTGTCAGAAATGTGCCATTATATTTAAGCGAAAGACGGTTCATTTCTGCTTCGAGCTCTGCGATTGTGGAATGATTTCTTACAGCAGTTACCAGAATGCAGTTTCTGCAGATTCTTTCCGGTTCACGCCATGTATCAAAGTCATACAGGGAGTCTGCGCCGATTATAAAATAATAATCAGTATCCGGATTCTTCTCTTTTAGCATTTCCAGTGTATGATAAGTGTAAGTATAACCATTTTCATGCATTTCAGTCAGCGACAGTTCAAAGTGAGGATTTCCGGTAATCGCCCTGCGGACCATTTCAACTCTTTCTTCATCTGTGGCACGTCCCTGACGGTTTCTTTTGTGAGGCGGATTTCCAGAAGGCATGAACAGTACCTTTTCCAGTCGGAACTGTTCGTATGCTTTCTCTCCCAGAATCAGATGCCCCATGTGGATGGGATCAAATGTACCGCCCATAATACCAATTCTGTGTTTGATGTCAGCCATAAAAAACTCCGTATTATTTTCTGGGTAATTCGATTTTTTTCTTTTCGTTTTTGCCTTCGCGGTATAAAACAATTTTCTTGCCGATAACCTGTACGATCTGGGAACGTGTACGTTCTGCCAGAACCTCAGCCATCTGCGCGGATCTTCCAGGCAGTTCTGGAGAACACTGATCTTGATCAGTTCTCTGGCTGCAAGCGCCTCATCTACAGCAGCCGTGTTCTCAGGAGTAAGACCACCCTTTCCAAGCTGAAGGATTGGATCCATTGTCATTGCAAGACCTTTTAAATAAGCTCTCTGTTTACTTGTCATTTTTATTTTCCTCTATTATTCTCTGCAAACGGATAGAATCATCCGTTTTACCACATCTGTTTCATTATTGAATTTATTTATAGTAGTCAAAATCAAATCCGTACATACGTACAGTATCGCCTTCCTGAATGCCTGCCTTCTCAAGTTCTTCCAGGATGCCTCCCTCTTTCAGGAATTTCTGGAAGAATGCGAAACCTTTTTCGGAATCAAGATTTGTGTAGCCAAGCATCTTTTCAATCTTCGGTCCCTCGACAACAAAAATTGTCGGATTTTCAGGACTCTGCTCTACTGTATATGGAAGGTTTTCTCCGATCAACATATCTTCAGGGAAGAATTCCTGTTCAAATACTACAGGTTCCTGTGGGCAGCTGTCAAGAAGTTCTTTCACATGGAATAAAAGTTCTCTGACACCCTGACCGCTGACAGCGGAAATCGGATATACCTGGATTCCTTTTGGCTCAAATTCTGCCTTAAGTTTGTCAATCGGACTCTCTTCGCCGTCTTCTGTATAGATACAGTCGATTTTATTTGCTGCGATTACCTGTGGTCTTGCAGCAATTTCCGGATTATAAGCTTCCAGTTCTTTATTAATCTTGTAAATATCATCGATTGGGTCACGTCCCTCTGTAGATGCTGCATCTACAATGTGGATAATGACTCTGGTACGTTCAATGTGGCGGAGGAACTCATGTCCAAGTCCCACACCTTCGGAAGCACCTTCGATCAGACCGGGAATATCAGCGATCACAAAACCACCGTTTTCAGTATCTACAACGCCAAGATTTGGGCTCAGGGTTGTAAAGTGATAGTTGGCAATTTTCGGCTGTGCGTTGGTAACACGGGAAAGGAATGTGGACTTTCCGACATTCGGGAATCCAACCAGACCTACGTCTGCGATTACTTTCAGCTCCAGAAGAACTTCCAGTTCCTGCGCAGGCTGTCCTGGCTGTGCATATTTCGGAACCTGCATGGTTGCAGTCGCATAATGCTGGTTTCCTTTGCCACCTCTTCCGCCTCTTAATACGATCTGGCGTTTATTTTCACCGGACATATCAGCAATTACTTTACCGGATTCTGCATCCATGATAACAGTTCCTTCCGGAACTTTTAATACAACATCTTTTCCATCGGCACCATGGCAGCGTTTTTTGCCGCCTTCCTGTCCGTCTTCTGCTTTATATTTTCTTCTGTGTCGGTAGTCGCCAAGGGTGTTCTGGCCTTCATCTACCTCAAATATCACGTCTCCTCCACGACCGCCGTCGCCGCCGTCAGGACCGCCATTCGGAACATATAATTCTCTGCGGAAACTTACATGGCCGTCGCCGCCTTTACCGGAGCGGATATAGATTTTCGCTCTGTCTGCAAACATATGACACACCTCTGTCCTTTACTAATAATTTCGTAATAGTAATCTTCTTAAATTAATGCATTTGAGACCGTTCAGCAGGATTTCGCACTCTGATGAGTCGGATCAATATGCATTATTTACAAGGATTGCTATGGTTTCTTTTATATCATATAACTCTTTTAATCTATAGCAATTCTACTATAAAAGAAAGGCTCCAAACCCATATTAGATTTGAAGCCTTCGCTTAACCAGATTATTCTGCTTCTACTGGAACGATAGAAACCTGTTTCTTATCGCGTCCTTTTCTGGTAAATCTTACGACACCATCTTTAAGTGCGAATAAAGTATAATCTTTACCGCAACCTACGTTCTCACCAGCATGGATCTTAGTTCCGCGCTGTCTGTAAAGAATATTTCCAGCTTTAACAAACTGTCCGTCTGCTCTCTTCGCACCTAATCTCTTGGATTCGGAATCACGACCGTTCTTTGTAGAACCAACTCCTTTTTTATGTGCGAATAACTGAAGGTTCATTTTCATCATGTTGTTACACCTCCTTGACTTTTACTGTCAAATATCGATTGTTATAACTATGTTCAATTTCTGTTAATCCGAGAATCAGCGAATCCATGAGAAGGGTTCCCCTCTCAGTAACCGGAGCCGTAAAATGAAAAGATACATAGCCGTCATCTTCCTGCACTTCAAACTGATCATCTGTAAATGTCTCAAGAGAATTTACAGTATTGATCACTAGTACAGAGACAGCAGCACAGACAATATCCTGTCCTTCCTCTGCATATCCGGCGTGACCTTTCGAAACAAATTCCAGATAATTTCCATTTCTCTTCTTAACTGTAATTGTAATCATAATGACACCAGATTAACCGTTAATCTTTTCGATTTTTACTTTAGTGTACTGCTGTCTGTGACCGTTTTTCTTGTGATATCCAGTTTTTCTCTTGTATTTGTAAACGATAACTTTTTTTTTGCTTTACCGTTCTCAACTACAGTAGCGGTAACACTGGCATCTTTCACATCTTCACCAGCTTTTAATCCGTCATTGCTTACTGCAATAACATTATCAAAAGTAACAGTTTCACCAGCTTCAACACCGAGTTTCTCAACTCTGATTACGTCGCCTTCAGCAACTTTGTACTGTTTACCACCTGTTGCAATAATTGCGTACATCTGTGGCACCTCCTATAATCTTTACTCGCCAGATATGGTGACCTTTCGGTGCTTGTACCTCTCTGTGCGGCATCTCATTTATAATAGCGGACAAAATTCGATTTGTCAATAAGTTTTTTTCAATTTCTTTGAATTTTTTTCTTTTATTTTACAGGTACAATTTCAATCCGGTATCCGTCAGGATCTGTGATAAAATACAAACTGCAGAGCAGTTATTCAGTTACGGAAAAATATCAATGAGAATTGCAGATGCTCGTTTAGTTTACATAATTATTTTATGGCAAACTATAATTCTCTGATTTCCTCAATCACAGGTTTTCGCACTTTCTTTCTGGTAAGTTCCAGGATGTGCAGTGGAGTGATGTCCACTGCTTTTGCCTTTACCGGATCTTTGCGCAGATATTTCTGCAGGACATGGAACAGTTCATCCTGATGATCCTGATTTTCCATATTAATAAAATCAATCAGAATAATTCCGGACAGGTTTCTGAGACGTAACTGTCTGGCAATTTCCTTTGCTGCCTCCAAATTGATTTTTCGGTAAGTTTCCTGCATTTTCTTTTTGCCTGTAAACTTTCCGCTGTTTACATCAATGGATACGAAGGCTTCTGTCTGCTGGATTACCAGAAATCCACACTGTTCAGCCAGACTTTCTCATGCTGGATTTCTTCTAAGACAGTTTCCAGGCGATAAAGTTTGTAAAGAGGGAGAAGTTTATCATCATAAAACCGCAGCTTCTCTTTTTCCTCCGGGCTGTTACTGTTAAGATAGTCAGAAATCTGTCGGGATATCTCAGGGATATCTGTTATGATCTCTTCCAGGTTCCGGCTGTTGGCGTCGCGGACTGCAGAGATATAAAAAGGCTCTGTTCTATATACGCAGCTGAAACAGGTACGGGATCTTCCGTCTACAGCAGCTTTATGATACAGGCCCTTCAGGTATTCCAGTTCTTTCAGTATTTCTTCTTTTGATGCATCTGCTGCATTTGTACGAACGATGATACCAAACTCTTTATCCGGACGGTTAACTTCTGCTTCCATCCACTTACTGATACGGCTTCTGTCATCATTGGAAAGTTTGGAAGACAGACCAAATTTCTTATCACCGGTTGTAAGAACCAGATATTTGCCTGTAAAATTCAGATTCGTGGTTACAGCCGGTAGTTTTCCCTTCATTGCTTCCCGGCTGATCTGCACAAGGATTTCATCTCCTGCCTTTAATGGGCGGTCACCTTTTTTTACAGAAGCATAAATCGCATTTGGAGCATCGGAAAGCTGCAGGTAGCATTTTTCCCCGGCAGAAATCTGTACGAATGCAGCACCGATATTGGCAGCTATATTCTCTATCTGTCCAACATAAATATTTCCAAGAGAAGATTTCTCCCCAACAGGTTCGAAGCGCAGTTCCATTACTTTACCGTCTTCTTCATACGCACATACATAGCACGGAATCTGCCGGATATTCATTTGGGTAATAATCAGTTTACTCAACTTCTTCACCCAGTGCTTCCAGAGTTACAAATTTATGTTCTTCCTCTGTTCCTTTATCTGCGTATACTTCCAGACGTTTGATGGAATAAGCAAATTCCGGAAGTTCTATGCCAAGCCATGAGAAGAATGTATCTGTTACCAGTTCCGGTTTTGTGTAATTGGCACTTGCGGAAGCAAGCATCATAAAGATCTTGTCTCCCTGAAGTTCCATCTTATAGATAAACGGGCGAATATCAATTTCCTTTTCGCTTCGTTTGGTCTTTTTCATTACTGTGATCTCCGGCTGCGCCAGGAAATCACTGATTTTATCTTTCCAGGAAATTTCAGGCTCTTTTCCCGGACGAAATTCTACATAATAATCGGCTGCTGCCACCAGTGACATTGCCTTACCCGCCTTTCCGTCCTCAACCTGACGGGTACTGAGTACATGTACCCCTTCTACCATCACTGCATCCAGACGTCTTGTGATCTCTGAAGTAGGAACTGTCTCTGCCAGCTCCAGATCGAAGTACTCTCCCAGACTTTCCGTACCAACTCCTAATGGTGCGGCAAAAGACATGATCATATGCGGACTGTATCCACCGGAAAAAGCAACCGGAAGATTGGCTCTGCGGATAGCCTTCTGGAAATAACGCATGGTATCCAGATGTCCCACAAATTTCACAGGACCCTCTTTGCTGAATTTAATTCTTACCTTCATAACATACACCTCCGCCATAACGCATAGCACCACAGCCGGAACATTTCTGACGGCAGTTTGGTGTTACGGTTTCTTTCTTTGCCTGTTCCCATTCGTGGATCAGGAACTTCTTGGTCACTCCTGCATCAATGAAATCCCATGGAAGGATCTCATCTGTAGAACGTTCTCTGAGAGTATAGAAATCAATATCTGTGTTGGTTTCCGCAAAAGATTCTTTCCATATATTATAGTCAAAACTCTCTGACCATGCATCGTAGATCGCACCTTTTTCATATGCTCTGAGGATAACTTTTGAACAACGGCGGTCACCTCTTGCAAGGAAACCTTCAAGAATCGTTACATCCGGCTCATGCCAGCTGTAGCGGATACTTCTCTGGTTTAACTGTGCGCGGATCTCGCTTTTTACGACCTTTGCTTTCTCCACGAAATCTTCCTCTCTGTACATACCTGCCCACTGGAATGGGGTAAATGGTTTCGGTACAAAGAAAGAGGTACTTACATTGACCTGAACCTTGCCATTACGTTTTTCTTTCGGCACTTCTTCATAATAAGTTTCTGCAATTTTCTGAGCAAGATGAGCAATACCTTTCATATCATCTTCTGTTTCAGTTGGAAGTCCGAGCATGAAGTAAAGCTTTACCTGATTCCATCCACCTTTGAATGCTTCACCTGCACCATGAAGAATATTCTCTTCAGTCAGACCTTTGTTGATAACATTACGCAGACGCTGGGAGCCTGCTTCCGGTGCGAAAGTAAGGCTGCTCTTCTTTACATCCTGTACCTTGCTCATAACATCCAGGGCAAAAGCATCGATACGCAGGGATGGCAAAGAGATATTGACAGCATTGCCATGAAATTCTTCGATAAGGAAGTTTACCAGTTCCTTCAGCTCAGAATAATCACTGGAGCTTAGAGAACTTAAGGAAATCTCCTCATGTCCTGTATTCTGAAGCATTTCTCTGGCACTTGCCTTTAAATCCTCCACATTGCGCTCTCTGGTAGGACGGTAGATCATACCTGCCTGACAGAAACGGCATCCGCGGATACAGCCACGCTGGATCTCCAGGGTAACACGATCCTGAGTAGCTTTAATAAATGGAACTACAGGAGCTTTGATCGCGCGGTAGTCTTTAGTGACATCGGTGATCAGCTGTTTACAGACTTTCTCAGGTACGCCCTCTTTTGCAGGTGTAAAGGAAGCAATGGTGCCGTCTTCTTTGTAGGTTACATTGTATAAAGAGGGAACATAAATTCCGGGAATCTGGGAAGCTGCAAACAGGAAGTCTGCTCTGGAGCCGCCTGCTGCCTTGTTTGCCTTATATGCATCAAACAGAGCATCATAGACAGTCTCACCCTCGCCAATATAAAACATATCAAAAAATTCTGCGATCGGTTCCGGATTATATGCACATGCACCGCCGCCGATGACGATAGGGTCATCTTCCTTACGATCCTTTGCCAGAAGTGAAACATGGCTCAGGTCAAGTACCTGAAGCACATTGGTATAGCACATCTCATATCCAAGGGTAATACCAAGGAAATCAAACTCCTTTACAGGCTCCTGGGATTCCAGGGCAAAGAGAGGAATATGTTCCTCACGCATAATTTTATCCAGATCCATCCACGGAGAAAAGACACGCTCACACCAGACATCCTCACGTTCATTGAACATGTTATAGAGGATCATCATGCCCAGATTGGACATACCGATTTCATAAACATCCGGGAAGCACATGGCAAAGCGGATATCTACGTCATTCTTATCTTTCATTACAGAGTTGACTTCACCACCGATGTAACGGGCAGCCTTGTCAACTTTCATTAAAATTTCATCGCTTAAAGCTAGAGTTCTCATAGTATTCCTTTCAGAGGTTATTGTATCAACATTGTGTTAAGCAGGGAAAATCCCCCACAATATTCCTATTATATACGGAATGGTGGGGGATTTCAAGGGAGAGTCGGATAGTTTGCAGTTTTTATCTGACAGTATCAGGCTGTAAAAGCGTGAGTAATGTTTCGTATACATATGTATTTTCTCTAACAATTATAGAAAGTTCCTCTTTGGCCTGATTCAGCTGGTGAAATAAATTACGGACATCAGACCTGCCTTCTTTGAAATGTTTTGAACGCAGATATCTGTTCTGATCATAGTAATATCGTTCGTCCAATATGATAACAAGACGTTTTATGTCTCTCACGGCAGTAATCTCATATTCATAACCCTGATGTATATAATCTTCCAGTAAGGCAGCAGTCTCCTCTTCATTATTTGCATATACAACAGAAACATGCGGATAGGGTTTTGAGGTTTTTCTGTCTGTAAGGTGTATCATATTCTGGATAAATGAGGAAAGTTCCGCATTGGTACGGATGCGGTTGGTTAAGTGAAACATCTGGATTTCCGGCAGGTTTTCTATGAGTTTTAATGTATTTACCCCTAATTCTTCAGGACATATGGCATCTTCGGAATCGCTGGAAAATATTACAGGAAACTCCCCCTCCGATTGCGTTAACAGAATCTGCAGTTTTTCTGAAGAAAGTAAATGTGCTTCGTCTACCAGAATTGCACTGTAATGTTTCAGCTCTGTGTTTTCGGTCAGCTGATTGTCCGAAAGAAAAGCAATACGTTGTAAACGTTTATGCAGTATTTTCCATTCTTTTCCGGCATTGCCGCAGTGAATCATGCATATCTGCTGACGCCTGGACAGTTTCATGGCGATATCATAGAGAAGCAATGTTTTTCCTGTTCCGGGAAGTCCGGTAAAACAGAAATATTCGAACCGGCTGATACGGAGTTTCTTTAAGATCTGGCGCTGGATATCCCGCTGCTGGGAAGTCAGGAAGTATTCTTTTTTCAGGAAACGGGCCGGTTCTGTGATGGGGGAAATCAGATATAGTTCGGCCTGAAACAGATCGTCAATATTCCCCTGATAATCACTGCTCTCCTTCTGCAGTGATCCGCACAGCTCTGTCCAGTCGGCTTCTGCAATATGATCATGGTTGGTAAGCCTGACAAGGCGATTCTGACTGCTGATATACGTATAGGACTGTATGGAGCGTCCGAGAACGGAAAGGTAATAACGGTTCTGCATAAGCTGTTTACGAATTGCATCCTCAGATACAGCCCCGCTTTTCAATTCAATATTTATAATCTGGTCGTCTTTGATCTGGAGAAGATCAAATTCTTTCCCGAGTTTTGGAATCTGGTAGGAATAGAAAAAGCGCAGGGAACAGACTTTAGTCATATGTGATTCTAACTGGCGTACCAGTGCTTTCATACTCTGAAGTTCCCATTCCCGTATTTTGAGGAAATATTCCCGACCGGATAACTGACGTTCCAGTTTTGACAGAGAATCTGTATTCTGATTTCTCGTAAGTGCATATATGGATATTGATCTCATAACTTTTACCTTTCATTTTGCCAGAATTCTTTTATACTATTATAGCAAATATCAGTAATCGCAGGTAGCCTGAAAACAAAAAACAGCCAGGTAGATTTTTCCCTGGCTGTTTTCCCAATCTGAATCAGATTCAGAAATTGTTTTGAAATATCTATTATATTGTGGTGTGGCTGAATTACTCAGCTACAGCGATAGCTTCCACTTCGCAGAGTACGTTCTTCGGAAGCTGTTTTACAGCAACACAGGAGCGGGCCGGTTTGCTTGTGAAGTATTTCTCGTATACAGCGTTGAATGCAGCGAAATCTGCCATATCAGCAAGGAAGCATGTAGTCTTGATAACATTGTCAAATGTAAGTCCGGCTTCTTCAAGAATTGCTCCTACGTTCTTGCAGGACTGCTCTGCCTGTGTTTCGATTTTATCGCCTGCAACTTCACCTGTAGCCGGGTCTACCGGAATCTGACCGGATGCAAATAAGAAGTTTCCTGTCATTTTTGCCTGAGAATATGGTCCGATTGCTGCTGGTGCTTTTTTTGTTTCAAGTGTTTTCATGAATGAATTCCTCCCGTACGATTTAGTGTAATTGATTGTCTGCAGCTGTTTAACCAATCTTTACATTGCAAGATTCCAAACAGCTACCCTTGTTCAATAACCTGTATCCATATCTTACCACCAAAAAAATATTTAGTCAACGGCAAAAAAATTGTTATAAAGAAATTTCGTCTTTTATTACTGGAAGAAAAGATGAAAAATACTGACAATAATCTGATCAGTGGAAGCTCTTGAGCCAGTTTACCAGAGAATCATGCCAGATATTATCATATACTGTTTTCTTCATCTGGTCTGTAACAGGGCCGTTACCTGCCATTTGGGCAAGGATTGCCTGCTGTAATTCATCTACAGTCATGTCTTCCGGGGATTTATTCATATCTACAATTACTGTCTTTCCTTTTCAGCAGCGGCTTCCGTATTTTCCGGAAAACTGTTTTCTGCTGATATGGCTGAAGTATCGGCAGTTTTTTCAGGCTGAATATCTTCTGCCTTTGCTGCTGCGGTTTCTTCTGCTGCGGTTATTGTTTTCTGTGCAGGAGACTCAGTCTGTGTGGAAGTTGTTTCCTCTGTTTCTTCCTGTACTTTTTCGATATCTGCAGTTTCTGTTTTTACTGGTATATATTCTGGCATTTCACCCGCCGGAACCCAGATTTCACCGCTGTTTGCGGCTACTGTTACATTGATACGTCCATCCTGAACAGGTACTTTACGGCCTGTGAGGGTTCCAATATATTCTGCGCAGTTTCCTGCCGGAAGGCTCATATCTGCTGCATTATCATCGTTATTTACGGTAACGATCACACGTATTCCGTCAAGGTCACGGGCAAATGCAAACTGGCGGTTGGTAAGCTGAAGTTCAGCGTAGCTTCCGTAGCTTAATGCAGGTGTATGCTGTCGTATCTTTCCAAGAGCTGCGATCAGGCTGTACATGAATTCTTCTGTACTGCATCTGCATAGTCTTTGATATCCAGAGCCGGTCTGAGGCTGTCATCGGAGAATTTCTCTTTCTTTCCTTCAATACCGAACTCAGAACCGTAATAGATACTTGGTACACCCGGAAGTGTATAGAGTAAGACATGAACAGGTGCAAAATGTGCTTTATTTGAAAGCTTGGTATAAATACGTTCTACATCATGGTTGTCCACAAAGTTGTAGAGATCAAGATTTCCCATATTCTGGAGATATTTTACAGTATGTGCGATCTCGAAATAGTTATGATCGTTATGTCCGCTGTAGAGTGCTTTATGCAGGGCATAGTTTGTTACACTGTGGAGCGTTTCTCCATTTACCCATCTGCTGTAATCGCCATGGATCACTTCGCCCATAAGCCAGAAATCTTCCTTTACTTCTGCTGCTGTACGGCGCAGGGCACGCATGAAATCAAAATCAAGGACATCTGCCGCATCCAGACGGATTCCATCTACATCAAATTCTGATACCCAGAAACGGATCACATCACAGATGTAATTCTGTACTTCCGGGTTTCTTTGGTTTAATTTTACCAGAAGGTTGTATCCACCCCAGTTTTCGTAGGAGAAGCCGTCATTGTATTCCGTATTTCCTCCGAAGTTCACATTGCAGTACCAGTTGAGATATCTGGAATGTTCGCGGTTTTGCTGAATATCTTTAAATGCAAAGAAATCACGGCCTGTGTGATTGAATACACCATCGAAAATAACTTTGATCTCTTTTTCATGACAGGCTGCCACGAAGTTTTTAAGGTCTTCGTTGGTTCCGAGACGGGAATCCAGCTTTTTGTAATCTGTGGTTTCATAGCCATGTCCTACACTCTCGAATAAAGGTCCGATGTATAATGCTGTACATCCGATTTCTCTGATATGGTCGATCCATGGAAGTAATGTGTTCAGACGGGAAACAGGAGCACTGTAGTCATTGTGCTTCGGCGCACCGGTTAAACCCAGTGGATAGATGTGATAGAAAATTGCCTCATTATACCAGCTCATAAATGACACCTCTGTTTTTAAATTTATAATTTCAATTTTATGGGAATTTTTTTACCCTGATATCATACAGGAAAGAAAATAATTAGATAAACTGTATTATAGTTGAAATTATATTCATACGATTCTTATAATAACAGATTTTTCAGACAGAATCCAGTTTTTTTTTCAATTTTTGGCTTGTATATCTCAGGATTTTGGCATATTCATGCCAAAACACCTCGCAGGATAGTGATGTATGAACAGTAACTTAAAATTTACTCTACAAAAAAATCTACTTAAGGTATATAATATTGCTGTAAATAATCTGGATATGCATAGAAATAGAAAGAAACAAACATAGATAAGCAAGGAGAATATAAACTATGAGACATATAGATGAAATTCAGATTGCCGGAACTGCAATCCTGCTTTGTGGCGCGATGTTTGCGGTTTCTGCTGTGGCACCTACCGGTAATACAGTGTCAAAAGCTGTTACAAACTTTACGGAAGCTCCGGAAACTGCTGCTGAGGCTCAGCACAGGCAGAAGCTCAGGCTGAGGAGGATGGATTTACCATTATACTCAGGAAAGTAACTATGATTCTGATTATGGCAACAGTTATAATGATACTTCTTACAATTGACTCTTACTTACAATACTGATACGACGCAGGACGGTTCTCT
>ENA-OQAN01000893-OQAN01000893.1-human-gut-metagenome-genome-assembly--contig:-NODE-893-length-14199-cov-2.498934_pt1 | contig 14199 bp, 18 predicted proteins | sample MGYA00242735_ERZ504527 | MGnify/ENA primary metagenome ERZ504527 (study PRJEB26092, sample SAMD00036230) | human gut metagenome | host: Homo sapiens | study: EMG produced TPA metagenomics assembly of...
GGCAGCTAGCTTTTGTGAGCTAGAGGTAACATAATTTTTTCATAACTAATCTCCCCGAAGAAAGTCTAGAAATCTAGGCTTTTTTCTTCTTTTTGAGGTTATATTAGGATATTTTAAGAAAACACTTGAAAACCCTTCCAAAACAAGGTAATATAGTTATATAAAGATTCTATTGGACAAGCGGTCACCTTGGAGGATTAGGAAGAAGAGGTTGGGAAGCCTGTACAATCGTATCTTTTCAGCGGTCTCTGGACTGTTGTGAAAATCCCTTTGGGGATTTTTTTCTGCGATTTAAGGTTTCTTTAAGGTAGGGAGGTTATACTTTAAGTCTCCTAAATAACTTTTACTGAACCTTGTTCAGTAAGTCTCGTTGGCTTACACTTTTTGTAGAACAACGAACTTTTCTTTTTCATAATCTCCAAAAGAGCTCAACACCATGTGTTGGGTTCTTTTTTGGTCACTAAAAAAAACGCCCTTAGGCGTTTTAAATATGGCTTACATCTCGTCTGGAGCTTCAACACCGAGAAGGCGAAGGGCTTCTTTGAGGACTGTTGCTGTTGCGTAGCAAAGAGCCAAACGGCTGTCACGTTCTGGGCTTTCGTCCAAGATACGTGTGTGCGCATAGTATTTGTTGAAGGCTTGGGCCAAGCTGATAGCAAATTTAGCAACGATAGATGGTTCAAAGTTATCTGATGCACGGTTGATGATACGTGGGAAGTCTTGGATGAGTTTGATGATTTCCCAGCTTTCAACGTCGTTTAGGCTGTATGTGGCATCTGCAGATGGTGTGAAGTCAGCCTTGCGCAAGATAGATTGGATACGAGCGTGTGCATACTGTACGTAAGGTCCAGTTTCCCCCTCGAAGGATACCATGGCATCAAGGTCGAAGTCATAACCATTCATGCGGTCTGTTTTAAGGTCGTAGAACTTGATAGCTCCGACACCAACAGCGTGGGCAACAGCTTCCTTGTTAGGCAAGTTTGGATTCTTAGCTCGATTTGAGCTTGAGCACGGTTAACAGCTTCAGCGATAGTTGGCTCAAGTAAGATAACGTTACCCTTACGAGTTGACAATTTCTTACCGTTCTTAGTTACTAGACCAAAGGCAACGTGAGTCATGTCGTCAGACCAGTCGTAACCCATTTCTTTAAGAACAGCTTTCAACTGTTTGAAGTGGCAGATTGTTCATTACCAACCACATAGATGGCTTTGGCAAGTCGTAAGTACGTTTACGGTAGAGGGCAGCAGCCAAGTCACGTGTGATGTAGAGTGTCGCACCATCTGATTTTTTGATGAGGCTGGGTGTTCGATACCGTATTTTTCAAGGTTAACCACTTGGGCACCTTGAGATTCTTGGAGAAGTCCTTTTTCTGTCAAGATGTCAACGACTTCATCCATCTTATCATTGTAGAAGGCTTCACCGTTGTAGCTATCAAAAGAAACACCGAGTTCATCATAGAGACGGTTGAATTCCACCAAGCTTTCGTCACGGAACCATTGCCAGAGGGCAGTTGCTTCCTCATCACCAGCTTCCAATTTACGGAACCATTCACGAGCTTCTTCGTCTACAGATGGGTCTTCTTCAGCTTCGGCATTGATACGCACATAAAGTTGAAGGAGTTCATTGATAGGATTGGCTTTGACAGCTTCCTCGCTACCCCATTTCTTATAGGCAACAATCAGCATACCAAACTGTTTACCCCAGTCACCCAAGTGGTTGATGCGGACTGGTTTGTAGCCTTGTTTAGCTACGATGTTGGCAAGAGCGTCCGCGATAACTGTTGAACGCAAGTGACCGATAGAGAAAGGTTTAGCGATGTTAGGACTAGACATATCAAAGGCAATGTTACGTCCGTGACCGATGTTTTGGTCAGCGTAGTGGCTGCCTTGAGCGATGACTTGTCCAAGAACGTCTGCCGAGATTTTTGATTTATCAAGGAAAAAGTTGATGTAAGGACCAACAGCTTCAACCTTTTCAAAGTTTGAGGCATCGATTTTTTCAGCGATGTCTGCTGCAATCATTTGAGGAGCCTTACGCAAGACTTTAGCCAATGAGAAGGCAGGAAAGGCGAGGTCTCCCATGTCAGCATTTTTAGGGGTTTCAAGCAGATTTTGAATGTTTTCTTGTTCCAATTCAGGAACAACTTTGGCAATTTCTGCTGCAATGAGTTCTTTAGTATTCATAGGTACTCCATTTCAAATCTTGTCATTCATACCTATTTTACCATTATTTTAGTTAATAGGGTAGGGACAAGAAAGCATCTATTAGGAAGAATTCCATGAAAAAATACAAAAATTCTGTTATAATATGCAAGGAATATACATAAAAAGAGGAAAGATAATGAAGAGAGATCGTCAAGCTGTTATCAAACAGATGATTTCAAGAGATAAGATTGGGACACAAGAGGAAATTAAGCAACGCCTAGAGGCGGAAGGTATCACGGTTACACAGGCTACCTTGTCACGTGATTTGCGTGAGATTGGCCTGTTGAAGCTTCGTGATGAGGAAGGTAAACTTTACTATAGTTTGTCTGAGCATGTGCTTTCAAGTTTGGATCCTACGGTTAAGGACTATGTCAAATCAGTTTCCCGTGCCCAGTTTATGCTGGTTCTCCATACAGAATTGGGTGAAGCAGATGTTTTGGCTAACCTGATTGATAGCGACGGCAATCCTGAAATTTTAGGAACCGTTGCTGGTGCAGATACCCTCTTGGTAATCTGTAAGGATGCTGTGGTTGCTGAAAAACTGGAAAGCGAGTTTCACTGATGAACACTCCTCATCAGGATCTCCAAAAAGCCAAAGAAGAGTTAATCGACCTCCTCAAACACCATGAGGCGGTTCTTGCTTTTCAAGATGCTGAGAAGGCCATTGGACAGGTACCTCAAATCAGTCATCTAGCTGGACAGATGAAGGCTTATCAACAAGAAGCAGTGCTTTTTCAAAAAATTGAGAAACAACGTGCCTATGAGGAGGCAGGCGAACAAGCAGATTTGATTCAGCATGAGTTGGAAAATTTGCCTATTGTTCAGACTACCGTCAAAAAATGCAGGATGCCAGTGACTTGATCCAATATGTGACCAAGTCTATCGAAGAAAGGATTAACGAGGAGTTAAGACATGGCTAAGGAAAAAATATCTCCAGGAATGCAGCAGTATTTGGATATCAAGGAAAATTATCCAGATGCTTTTTTGCTCTTCCGTATGGGTGATTTTTACGAATTATTTTATGATGATGCCGTTAAGGCTGCCCAGATTTTGGAAATTAGCCTAACCAGTCGTAATAAGAACGCCGATAATCCCATTCCTATGGCTGGTGTTCCTTATCATTCAGCTCAATCCTATATTGATGTCTTGGTTGAGATGGGCTACAAGGTAGCCATTGCTGAGCAGATGGAGGATCCTAAACAGGCTGTTGGTGTGGTTAAGCGTGAGGTGGTTCAGGTTATCACGCCAGGGACAGTGGTTGACAGTTCTAAACCTGATAATGCCAACAATTTCTTGGTAGCCATTGACAAGGCTGGAAGTCGTTTTGGTCTGGCCTATATGGATGTGTCAACGGGTGAATTTTTTGCGACAGAGTTGGACGATTTCAGTTCAGTTTGTAGTGAAATTCAGAACCTTAAGGCACGTGAAGTAGTAGTTGGTTATGATTTACCTGAAGCTGATGAACAAGTTTTGGTGAAGCAACTCAACCTTCTACTTTCCAAGGAAACAGAGGTTTACGATGATGTCCACTTGATTGACACTAGTTTGACAGATTTGGAAAGTAGTGTGGCTGGTAAACTTCTCCAGTATGTGCACCGTACTCAGATGCGTGAGCTTAGTCATTTACAAAAGGCTCAGCACTATGAGATTAAGGATTACTTGCAGATGTCCTATGCGACCAAGTCAAGCTTGGATTTACTGGAAAATGCTAGAACGGGCAAGAAACACGGATCTCTTTTCTGGCTCTTGGATGAAACCAAGACAGCTATGGGAATGCGTCTCTTGCGAACTTGGATTGATCGTCCTTTAGTGAATCAAGCCACTATCACCGAGCGTCAGAATATTATCCAAGTTTTCTTGGACAATTTCTTTGAGCGTAGTGACTTGACTGAGAGTCTAAAAGGTGTTTACGATATTGAGCGCCTGGCCAGTCGTGTTTCCTTTGGCAAGGCTAATCCAAAAGATTTGATTCAGCTAGGTCATACTTTGGCTCAAGTACCGGTGATTAAGGCGATTTTGGAGTCTTTTGATGACGAGGCCTTGTCACGTCTTTTACAAGAGTTAGATGCTCTGCCAGAATTAGAGAGTTTGATTCGGTCGGCTATTGATCCAGATGCTCCTGCAACCATTACAGAAGGTGGCATTATCCGTGCTGGTTTTGATGAGACCTTGGACAAGTATCGCAAGGTGATGAGTGAGGGAACCTCATGGATCGCAGATATCGAAGCTAAAGAACGTGAAGCGTCTGGTATTACAACACTAAAGATTGATTATAACCGTAAAGATGGTTATTACTTCCATGTGACCAACTCTAACCTTAGCTTGGTTCCTGACCATTTCTTCCGCAAGGCAACTCTGAAAAATTCAGAGCGCTTTGGAACTGCTGAGTTGGCTAAAATTGAAGGTGAGATGCTTGAGGCGCGTGAAAAATCATCAACGCTAGAGTATGATATTTTCATGCGTGTCCGTGAACAGGTTGAACGCTATATTGACCGTTTGCAATCTTTGGCTAAGGCTATTGCGACAGTCGATGTGCTTCAGAGTCTAGCTGTTGTAGCAGAGACCAATCATTATGTTTGCCCTATTTTCAATGATGAGCATCGTATTGTTATTGATCAAGGCCGTCATGCAGTGGTTGAGAAGGTTATGGGCGTTCAAGAATACATTCCAAACACCATTACCTTTGACAGTCAGACCAATATTCAGCTCATTACAGGGCCAAATATGAGTGGTAAATCCACCTATATGCGTCAGTTGGCTTTGTCAGTCGTTATGGCTCAGATGGGGTCTTACGTGCCAGCAGATAGTATTGATTTGCCAGTTTTTGACGCCATCTATACACGTATTGGTGCTGCAGATGACCTGATTTCAGGTCAGTCGACCTTCATGGTTGAGATGATGGAGGCTAATCAGGCCATTAAGCGGGCAACACCTAATTCCTTGATTATTTTTGATGAGTTGGGACGTGGGACAGCCACCTATGATGGTATGGCTTTGGCCCAGTCTATTATTGAGTTTATTCATGACAAGGTGGGGGCTAAAACCATGTTTGCTACCCATTATCATGAGTTGACAGCCCTGTCAAATACTTTGACACACCTTGTCAACGTTCATGTGGCGACACTTGAAAAGGACGGAGAGGTGACTTTCCTTCACAAGATTGTCGATGGCCCAGCTGACAAATCTTATGGTATTCATGTAGCTAAGATTGCAGGTTTACCAGCAGATTTACTGGAACGTGCTGACACCATCTTGACACAATTGGAGGGCGAGACAGTTACCATCCAACCTCAGGAAAAGGTATCGCCTCAAGAGAAGCCTGCCACTGAAACGCATGTCAACGAGCAAATCTCTCTCTTTGATGATTTTACTGAAAATCCAGTTCTTCAAGAGTTGCGTGATTTGGACATTTACAATATGACACCTATGCAGGTCATGATGGCTGTAGCAGATTTAAAACAGAAACTATAAAAGAAGCTTGTCAATTGACAGGCTTCTTGTCTTTTATAGGTGTTTCAATTCTTGGTTGAGTTGTTCAATATCCTTTTTCATTTTCCAATAAGAGAAGACCCAAACGAGGAGATAGATAAGGCTGAATTCAATGACTAGCTCCAAGTAGAAAGTTAAACGTAGAGGGAACCATCCGCTGAGGGTAGCTAGTGGAATGAAACCTAGACAGGTCAAGGCGTAGTGAGTGAGGGTTGCACGAAGTAAACTCCACTCAGCCTTACGGAAAATATAACTAGCGACTTCAAAGAGGATACCGATAGCAAACCAAGTGATGAGGCAGTAGGCCAATACCATAGATCCGTGAACCTGATGTGACGTCATCCATTGTCCAATGGCTGAGTGAGGATTTAGAGGCATGTAGCTTGGTGCCAGATAAGAGACATAATCATGGATACGACAAGTCCGATAAGGATGCCTTTTGTGCCTGATTTAAAAAGTTGCTTTTTCATTGTAATTTCTCCTTTATTGCTTTGAGGTAACGGCGTGATGAGTAGGTGGTTTCCTTGTTTTTAAGGTGAATTTCAACGAGGCCGTTAGGGGTAATGTTGAAGCGTTCAATTTCTTTGAGGTTGACAATCTCTGATTGTGAGATTTTGATAAAGTAAGATGGCAGTTTTTCTAAAACTTGATAGAGACGTAAGCCTAAGTGGTACTCTCCTTGAATAGTTTCAGCTAGAACTTGACGATTTTCGATGTAAATTCTGGAAATAGCATTAGGCTCGATGAGATAAGTTTCGCCATCTTTTTTTCCTTTGAGTCGTTGGTTATCATCCAAAGATTCGACAAACTCGACAACTTGCTGAATCTTGGGCGTTCGACTAGGTGCTTGAATCTGCAACATTTCTTCTTGAAATACTGAGTCAATCTGAACTTTTATTTTCATAACTATCCTTTCTTATTGGTAATTGAGGAGGCCTCCTCCCTTTCACACCTTTATTAAACACTATTTACTAGTCCACAGCAATAGCGTTTGTCTATGTGGTTCTATATGGTGTCTAAGTGGTTGAAAATATTTTCGAAAACCCCTATACTTAATGAAAACGTACTGACGAGGTAATCACATGAAATCTATAATGAAATGGCTAGCAGGAATTTTTCTTGCCTGCAGTCTGATTTTGAGCTTTTTTACACCTTTTGAAAAGGCACTAACACTGAACTTGCTTTTGCTTTATTTCTTTGTTAAGCAGTTTATGGATTCGACAAGTTCACCCAAAACCTACCAATGGATTTTCCAAGTCATCTACCTCTTGATTTTTTCTGGGCTCATTTGGTTCAACCTTCGTCATGGGGATATGATTGTTATAGCCACAGCCTTATCTTGGCTAACAGTTGTGTGTGAGTTATGGCTTTATAGGAAGCATCAGTAACAGTTAGAAACATTGTTCTCTCAACCTTTTAGAAGGGAAAATAATAATTATGCCAAAAATCATCGAATTGCCTGAGGTGTTAGCCAACCAGATTGCTGCTGGTGAGGTCGTAGAGCGTCCAGCTAGTGTTGTCAAAGAGTTAGTGGAAAATGCTATTGATGCAGGTAGCACCCAGATTACCATTGAAGATTGAAGAATCAGGCCTCTCAAAAATTCAAATCACAGACAATGGTGAAGGAATGGCTCAAGCTGATGTGGCCATGAGTTTGCGCCGTCATGCAACAAGTAAAATCAAAAATCAAGGAGATCTCTTTCGTATTCGAACCCTTGGTTTTCGAGGTGAGGCCCTACCCTCAATAGCTTCTATCAGCCACCTAACTATTGTGACAGCAGCGGATGGAGAAGCCTATGGGACTAAACTGGTTGCTAAAGGTGGAGAAATTGAGAGTCAGGACCCTATTTCAACACCAGTTGGAACAAAGATTACCGTTGAAAACCTATTTTATAATACCCCAGCTCGTCTCAAGTATATGAAGAGTTTACAGGCTGAGTTGGCTCATATTGTCGATGTTGTCAATCGTCTAAGTCTAGCTCATCCCGAGGTTGCCTTTACCTTGCTTAATGATGGTCGTCAGTTGACACAGACATCAGGTACTGGAGACCTCCGTCAAGCTATTGCTGGTATTTATGGTTTGACAACGGCTAAAAAAATGGTGGAGATTTCAAATTCTGACCTTGATTTTGAAGTTTCTGGATATGTTAGTCTCCCTGAGTTGACCCGTGCAAATCGTAACTACATCACGATTCTCATTAACGGACGTTATATTAAAAACTTCCTGCTTAACCGTGCTATTTTTGATGGATATGGCTCTAAACTCATGGTAGGACGCTTCCCTATTGCAGTTATTGATATTCAGATTGATCCTTACTTGGCCGATGTCAATGTTCACCCAACCAAGCAGGAAGTACGTATCTCTAAAGAAAAAGAGCTCATGGCCCTTATCAGCTCAGCCATTGCTCAAAGCCTTAGAGAGCAGGATTTGATTCCTGATGCCCTTGAAAATCTAGCCAAGTCTAGTACCAGAGGTGCAGCTAAGCCAGTTCAAACCAGTCTTCCACTCAAACAAACCAATCTTTACTACGATAGCAGTCGTAATGATTTCTTTGTCAAACCAGAGACAGTCCAAGAAGATATCAAACCTCTTGTATCAGAGTCACCAGTTTCATCGGTAGAAAATAAACCGCAACCTTCTGTTAAACAGGCACAACGTTCAGTAGATGAAGGTGATAGCGAACACGAAAAACTTGATTATAAAAACAAGTCGAAAATGAAGCGCATGCTTGAAACTCTGGACAATGAGGAAACATCAACCTTCCCTGAATTAGAGTTTTTTGGTCAAATGCATGGACCTATCTCTTTGCGCAAGGACAAGGCGGACTTTACATCATTGACCAGCATGCTGCCCAAGAACGTGTCAAGTATGAGTACTATCGCGAAAAGATTGGTGAGGTTGACAGCAGTTTACAGCAGCTTTTGGTTCCCTATCTCTTTGAATTTTCAGGTTCAGACTACATTAGTTTACAAGAAAAAATGTCCCTTCTTAACCAGGTTGGTATCTATTTAGAGCCTTATGGGAACAACACTTTCATTCTTCGTGAACATCCTATCTGGATGAAGGAAGAAGAGATTGAATCAGCGGTCTATGAAATGTGTGACATGCTTCTTTTGACGAATGAAGTGTCTGTTAAGACCTACCGTGCTGAGTTGGCCATCATGATGAGTTGTAAACGTTCAATCAAGGCCAATCATGCTCTTGATGATTACTCTGCGCGTGACCTCCTAGTACAGCTTGCACAGTGTAAAAATCCCTACAATTGCCCTCACGGACGTCCAGTACTTGTCAACTTTACCAAGTCTGATATGGAAAAAATGTTCCGTCGTATCCAAGAAAATCATACGAGTCTACGTGACCTAGGGAAGTATTAAAACTTTTTTTTTGGTCTTGCTTTACGAATAGGAATGTTAGATTTATAATAGTGGTGAAGATGAGGAATCTTCTAATGTTTTAGCGGATTATTGTAGGATGATTGCCTGATTTTTAAGTTAGGAGGTAGAGTGATGAGACACCTAACAAAAACTAATAAACACTTTGTATTTGTTGGTTTAACATTTTTAGCGACTAGCTTGATTTTCTATATTTTGGCCTGGTTAGGTCAACCAAGTTTGGAGAATACTCTAGTAAATGTTTCTAGCATTGCCTTTACTTTAGGCGTTGTAACATATATTCTATTAGGCCTGAAGATGATTACAGATACTTTAAAGACGAGTAGTCATCCTTAAAATAGAGCAAACAGAATCCACTTTCGAGTGGATTTTTTGTTACAATAGTACAGCAGTGCTTGAGATGACAAAATAAACACTCAAGACAATTATCTTACAAGTATAAAATGATAAAGCAAACCATTGAAGAAACGAACGAGAAAGGAAATCACACGCCATGTATGATTACATCAAGGGAACTCTAGTGAAAATTACCGCCAAGTATATTGTTATAGAAGCAAACGGCTTAGGTTATATTGTCACTGTAGCGAATCCATATAGTTTTTCTGACCAAATGAATCAGACTATCCAAGTCTATCTTCATCAGGTTATTAGAGACGATGCCCACCTTCTTTTTGGTTTCCATACTGAAGATGAAAAAGAGGTCTTCCTTAAGCTTATTTCAGTTTCTGGAATAGGTCCGACGACTGCCCTAGCCATTGTTGCTGTAGATGATAATCAAGGCTTGGTTGCTGCTGTTGATAATAGTGACATCAAGTACTTGATGAAGTTTCCAAAGATTGGTAAAAAGACAGCTCAACAAATGGTTCTGGATTTGGCAGGGAAATTTGCAGAGTTACCAACAGAAACGACCAAGACGACACCAAGTCAACCTGAAGGGAATCATCAATTGGATGAGGCTATGGAAGCCTTGATTGCTCTTGGTTATAAAGCCACAGAACTTAAGAAAATCAAGGCCTTCTTCGAAGGAACTAATGAAACGGCAGAGCAATACATTAAATCGGCTCTTAAAATGTTGATGAAATGAGGTAAGCAATGGTCAATCGTTGTCGTTGGGTTCCAACAAACAATAAATTATATTGTGATTATCATGACAAGGAGTGGGGAAAGCCTATTGGTGACGACCAAAAACTTTTTGAGCTGCTTTGCTTAGAAAGTTATCAGTCAGGGCTTTCTTGGTTAACCGTTTTAAATAAAAGACAGGCCTTTAATCGTGTTTTTCATGATTATGATATTGAGCGTGTTGCCCGGCTTAGTCTAAGTGAACTTGAAGATGCGCTTCAAAATCCAGACATCATTAGGCACAAACTTAAGCTAGAAGCAACCGTAAATAATGCCAAACAAGTACTAAAAATCCAAGATGAATTTGGCTCCTTGTCCCATTATTTTTGGCATTTCTTTGACGGAAAGCCCTTGATAAATAATGTTCCCACATATAAGGACGTCCCATCATCAACTGACTTATCCCAACAGATTGCCAAAAATCTAAAAAAGAGAGGGTTCAAATTTTTAGGACCGACTACTATATATTCATTTTTACAAGCCGCAGGATTTGTGAATGATCATGAAAACAACTGTGACTTCAAATAAATGAGTAGATTTGATTGACAAGACGAGAAAAACATGTTAGTTTATAAACGAACATGTTTTTGAGATTATTTTACGAATAGTAATACAGGTGAACCAATGAAAGCTGAATTGATTGCAGTAGGAACTGAAATCCTAACCGGGCAAATCACCAATACCAATGCCCAATTTTTATCTGAGAAACTAGCTGAACTAGGAATTGACGTGTATTTTCACACAGCAGTAGGAGATAATGAAAACCGCCTACTTTCAGTTCTTGATCAAGCCAGTCAGCGTAGTGATTTAGTCATACTTTGTGGTGGACTTGGCCCTACTGAGGACGACCTAACCAAGCAAACACTGGCTAAGTTCTTAGGAAAAGAACTCGTTTTTGATGAGGAAGCTAGTAAAAAACTGGATAGTTTCTTTGCTACTCGTCCTAAACACACACGAACGCCTAATAATGAACGTCAAGCACAAATTGTTGAGGGGGCTATTCCCTTGCAAAACCCGACAGGTCTTGCAGTTGGAGGCATCATTACTGCTCAAGGGGTGACCTATGTAGTCTTACCTGGTCCACCAAGTGAACTCAAACCTATGGTGAATCAAGAACTTATTCCAGCTCTTACAGAGAATCACTCAAGTCTTTATTCGAGAGTCCTAAGATTCTTTGGCGTTGGAGAAAGTCAATTAGTGACTATTCTGAAGGAGTTTATTGTTAACCAAACGGATCCAACCATAGCTCCATACGCTAAAGTGGGGGAAGTAACACTTCGCTTGTCAACAAAGGCTTCTTCGCAAGAAGAAGCAGATCAAAAACTAGATGTTTTAGAGAAACAAATTCGTTCGACTAAAACTCTAGATGGAAAATCCTTATCTGATTTCATTTATGGATATGGAGAGTCTAATAGTTTAGCCTTTGAAGCTTTTCGCTTGCTTAAGCACCATGGCAAGACTATCACTGCAGCTGAAAGCCTAACAGCAGGTTTATTTCAGGCTAGTATTGCTGATTTTTCAGGGGCCTCACAAGTATTTAAAGGTGGATTTGTTACTTATAGCATTGAAGAAAAAGCTAAAATGTTGGATATTCCCTTGTCGCAACTAGAAGAACATGGTGTTGTCAGTCATTTTACTGCAGAAAAAATGGCTGAAGGTGCTCGAGCTAAAACAGATAGCGATTATGGAATTGCACTTACCGGTGTAGCTGGACCAGATTCATTAGAAGGACACCCAGCAGGTACGGTATTTATTGGTATTGCTGATAGGAATCAAGTAAGGTCAATCAAGGTTGTTATAGGTGGAAGAAGTCGTTCTGATGTTAGATATATTAGTACCCTCTATGCCTTTAACCTAGTTCGCCAAGCTTTATTACAAGAAGACAACTTGATTTAAGTTTGTCTTTAACTATAGAAAGAAGAGGAAAATAAGTGGCTAAGAAAACAAAGAAAACAGAAGAAATTACAAAGAAATTTGGAGATGAGCGTCGTAAAGCACTTGATGATGCTTTGAAGAATATTGAAAAAGATTTTGGTAAAGGTGCAGTGATGCGTCTTGGTGAGCGTGCAGAGCAGAAAGTTCAAGTTATGAGTTCAGGCTCGCTAGCTTTGGATATTGCTCTTGGTGCAGGTGGTTATCCTAAAGGTCGTATTATTGAAATTTACGGACCAGAATCATCAGGTAAGACAACTGTAGCCCTCCATGCTGTTGCTCAAACACAAAAAGAAGGCGGAATTGCTGCCTTTATCGATGCAGAGCATGCCCTTGACCCTGCTTATGCGGCAGCCCTAGGTGTTAATATTGATGAGCTTCTTTTGTCACAACCTGATTCAGGTGAACAAGGTCTCGAAATTGCCGGTAAGCTGATTGACTCTGGTGCAGTTGATTTGGTTGTTGTTGACTCAGTTGCAGCTTTGGTACCTCGTGCAGAAATTGATGGAGATATTGGTGACAGCCATGTCGGACTTCAAGCGCGTATGATGAGTCAAGCCATGCGTAAGCTTTCTGCTTCTATCAACAAAACAAAAACAATTGCTATCTTCATTAACCAATTGCGTGAAAAAGTTGGTATTATGTTTGGTAATCCAGAAACAACCCCTGGTGGACGTGCTCTAAAATTCTATGCATCAGTACGTCTTGATGTACGTGGAAATACGCAAATCAAAGGGACTGGTGATAAAAAAGACCAAAATGTTGGTAAGGAAACTAAAATTAAGGTTGTTAAAAACAAGGTTGCTCCACCATTTAAAGAAGCCTTTGTTGAAATTATGTATGGTGAAGGGATTTCACAAACAGGTGAGCTTGTAAAAATCGCTAGTGACTTAGGCATTATTCAAAAAGCTGGAGCGTGGTTCTCATACAATGGAGAGAAGATTGGTCAAGGATCTGAAAATGCTAAAAAATATTTGGCAGATCATCCAGATATTTTTGAAGAAATTGATCATAAAGTACGTGTACACTATGGTTTGATTGAACCAGATGAAGAGGATATTGTTGAAGAAGCACAAGTTGAAGAAACATCTGATGAACTTGTTTTAGACCTCGATTCAACCATTGAAATTGAGGAATAAGTGTAAAAGAGCCGACGAGCTCTTTTTTCTTTGTTTTAATTCTAAATAAAAAGTCTATGATAATTGAAAAAGTCCCAAAGATTCAAAATAGGTCGCTAGACCGATTTCTTAAATCAAGGACAGTGATAAGATAATAGTATCATGTGACAGAAAGAGAGAATTAACATGATTAAGATTTATACAATCTCAAGTTGTACAAGTTGTAAAAAAGCAAAAACATGGTTGAACAACCATCAACTTCCTTATAAAGAACAAAACCTTGGTAAAGAACCACTTACAAAAGAAGAAATCTTAAACATCCTATCAAAAACAGAGAATGGTGTTGAGAGTATTGTTTCATCAAAAAATCGCTATGCTAAAGCTCTAAATTGTGATATCGACGAGCTCAGTGTCAGTGAAGTGATTGATTTGATTCAAGAAAACCCAAGAATCTTGAAGAGTCCAATCTTAATTGATGATAAGAGATTGCAAGTGGGTTATAAGGAAGATGATATCCGTGCTTTCTTACCACGTTCAATACGAAATGTCGAAAATTCACAAGCACGCATGCGCGCAGCTCTATAAAAAAGTAAAAAAGGAGATACTTGCGATCTTCTTTTTACGTTTACTCTGGCATAGAAAATAAGTATTGACATTAGTTCTCAAACTTGATAGACTAATAAAGTCTTAAGGAAATTGTCCAGTAACAAAAAGTTTGAAAAAACTTTAAAAAAGTTATTGACAAGACAGGTCAGAGATGATATTATAAATAAGCTGTTTCGCGAGAGACAGCAGACACGAGAAGTAAAAAAACTTCAAAAAAGTGTTGACAAGGTATTCTAGATTTGCTAGAATATAGAAGTTGTCTTAAGAGAGACAAAGACCTTTGAGAACTGAATAAGAAACCAAGTGCAGGGTTATGATAGAAGAATTATAACCTGTCA
>ENA-OQAN01000894-OQAN01000894.1-human-gut-metagenome-genome-assembly--contig:-NODE-894-length-14185-cov-1.694551_pt1 | contig 14185 bp, 26 predicted proteins | sample MGYA00242735_ERZ504527 | MGnify/ENA primary metagenome ERZ504527 (study PRJEB26092, sample SAMD00036230) | human gut metagenome | host: Homo sapiens | study: EMG produced TPA metagenomics assembly of...
ACGTCCGATGTGCCGGCGTGCGGTAGGCGTCAGAGTAGAAGTGCCAGTGGTCGCGTTCGTCGACGTGCGGCGTGCCGTCGTAGTTCGAGTATTCGGGGTTCATGCCGGTCTGCGGGTGGCAGGCGGTGACCAGGTACTCGCGGCTCCGCCTTGGCGGCCTGCGCCCAGAACGGACGGTCGGCCTCGTCGGCGCGCTCGGCGAACACCTCGTAGAAGTGCGGCAGATGGTAGGACGGGTCGGTCCATTCGGTTTCCGGGATGAACTTGATCAGATGGTTCTCCGGGTTCCACATCGGATAGCCTTCACCGTCCTCGCCTGGTGCACGCAGGTGTGGAGGATCGAGCGGACGTGGCGGGAGTACTCGTACACGCCTTCGCCGTCGCCCCATCGCGCGGAGGCCAGGAACAGGTCCATCGCGAAGTATTCCTCGCCGTCCGGGGCCGGACCGTCGGCGTCGGTACGCCGCTGGGGTCCACGGACCAGGCGAAGTAGCCCTGGTGCAGGCCCTCGGTCATGAACATGTACTTCATGACCCAACCCCACAGCTTGTCGAACACGTCCTTGCGGCCGTACTGCACGGCGATCATCATCGCGTAGCTCATGCCCTCGGTGCGCACGTCGTGGTTGCCGGTGTCCATCACGTACCCCAGGCTTCGTCGTTCTCCCAGTAGATCTTGTCCGGGCCTTCGAACATCTCATACCAGTTGCGCTCCAGGCGGGCCTGGATGGCCTCGCGGCTGTAGCCGCACTGTTCGAACAGGCTGGTCTCCATATGACCCATGGCTCCCGCACCCATTGTTTCCTCCTTTCTCATCATGGACGCAACCCATCGCCCGCGATACCATGGTGACGGTTGGCAACTCATCATGCGGCATGACGTCCCAGTACAGACCCGTCAGACCATCCAAGATCGCTCCCGCCGCCCAAGGCATCAGACAACGCCACGTGCTGCACAGGCTTCCATCCGGGTACCTCTCGTCCAAAAACCCCTGGCAGTGACAAAACCGTTCCGACATCCAGCCGACCCGCCATATCCGTACTCACCATCCTTGAGGTTATATGTCTGGCAGCTCCAGCCGACCGCATCGCACAAACGCGACGCGATATATGTGTCGTTCCGATATCGGAGGTAATAAACCATATCCTCGATGGCCACACTTGACATCGGATGGATATGGGCGTTACTGGTCGAAGTGACGCTGCCTCCGCAACTCGACCAGCCGACTTCGTTCAGAGGCGGTACGCCAACGGGCGAATTCCAGCAAAAACGGAAACTGCATTCATAGGCGAACGCCTCTCGCATCCGGTCAAGATACATAGCGTCTCCGGTAATGGCGTATAGGCATCCGACCGCTTGATATACCCCAATATACCTTCGGAATCCACGGCTTTCGATGTATCCAGCGGCGCACCATAGCATTCCATATGCGCCACGTACCGGTCATGATAATGACGTTCGGATAGGAGCATCCCATCCAGATCCGAGTGGTCGCCGGTCAGCAAAGCCCAATACGCGGATGCGGCCAAACACCACACACCGCCGAACGATTCGTACTCGGCTCCTGAGCCGTCCATCTCATCGAACACGAATGGGTATTCGCCAACCGCATTGCGCCCTGCCGCCAATCGGGGAATGACGTTCCCGATGATCTTCAGCCAGTCCGAGTGATCGATTCCGCCGAACCGCCGTTCGATCTGCCACGCCCGCAACGCCGAGTACATCGTCTGCCCGACAAGGTACCCGCTGTGTCCGGGATTGGACAGTCCGTCGAACCACCAACCGCGGTTGCTCCACCGCTCATGTTCCACCGCCGTGTAGGGCAATCCGTTCGTCGGGTTGATGCAATGTTGGATGATATGCTCGATGCCGTCGAGGGCGTGACGACGCATGGCATCGTCCCCCAACCGCCAAGCCGACGCCAACATCGGTACCGCGGAGGCCATGCCGTTGGTCCAACTACTCGATCCCAACCGGCGGTACATATACGGCTTACCTTCGATGATCTCATCTCCCGGGCTATGATGGTCGAAGACAAACCCCGCGTACATGTGTTCGTCCTCCAGCCACGCGTCTCTATCAACGGCGACTGCAATGTCGCGTATAGCCCGAGCGGGAGCGCCGACCTGACGCGGCGGTTCATGAAAACGACGGTATACGGTTTCCAGCACCGGTATGATAGCCCGTTCATCCCGGGCGGGAGCGTCGACGACGTCCAAGCGCATAATCGCCGCGCCTCCAGGCGCCAGTGTAATCGGCCCTTCCGCCGAGTCAGGACGTTCGCGGATATCCGTCGAGCTGACGAACAACCAGGGCGCGTTCTCATAGCCGATAGTCACGCCCACCGAGGCGTGGTCGTCGCAGGGCACGATTCCAGGCGTCGGCAACATGCAGCTGAATCCCGCATACTGGACGAAAGGCAGTTCATCACATGCCTCATGTCCGACCAACATCCCATCACCGCGGTCAACCAGATAGGGGCTGGACACCACACCGACGACACGGGAACGGGTCACGGCCAATGCACATGGATTGGACAGCCTGTCTCCTCGAATCATCCACCATGATGAGGCCGGCAGTTCGCTCCGTTCACGAAGCCGGGGAAATTTCGTCGCGGTTCGCAGCGGCGCCTCTCCACGATTACGCCCATACATGAACCCTGGCAGGAAGAACCGCGGTTCACCGTCAGCCCGAATCGGGATATCGATGCGAACGACCCCTTCGAACGCAACGGAGCCGTCATTGCGCACCGTTACCGTGCAACGCCACGGATCGGCGGGGGACCCGTTTCCTCCGTGCCAGTCGACTTCGACGGCAAGACCGCATTCATCAAGACGCACATACCGTCCCGCGCCGTCGGCTCGTCGGGCGGAACATTCCAGAGCCATTCCTACCTCATTGCATACTTCACTGCTCATATCGTTCTCATATCTTCGCAAAACGTTGCCATCATGCGCCAAAACAATACTGATTATTGATATGGTCGTTTCGCGGGAAGACATCCCGCGAACGACCATCTATCAGTCTTCCATCCCAGAAATTTCCCGGTAGTCGAAGTGGTCAAAGGTGGCCACTTCGCCGTAGCCGGAATAGTCGACCGCGGCCAGACCCACGAAGGCACCGGTGAAGAAGCCGCCGTACGTCTGGTTCACGTAGTCGTCGGAGAGGATCCTCGCGTCGAGCCTGACCGGCAATTCGGTCCAGGTCTCACCGTCGAACGAGTATTCGTAGGCGTACCACTGGGTGCGCACCTTGGCACGCAGCCATACGCGATCGACGCCCTCGGGCACCACTACGGCGTCTCGCGCAAGAACGAGGTGTAATTGTTGCGGTCGTTCTGCGCCACCTCGATCACGCGGCACTTGCGGTCCTCGTCGTACGTGACAAACGCCCACGACCAATGCTGGTCGTTGTAGTAGTTCTCAGACCGGCCATCGCCTGGTAGGTCTTCGGATCGAACGCCACGCAGGTCTCGGCGTCGAAATCGAACGCCTGCCAGCGGCGGGCCACCAGCGACAGGTCGAACGTGTTGCACAGCGAGCCCTGGCCGATCAGCTTCAGGCTGCCGCCGCCGACCGAGCCCATCTTCTCGTCGAACGGCACACGCAACGTGTTCCAGTCGAGACCGAGCACGTCGGCGTCGAACTCGTCGTGCTGATCGCGGCTTGCGGGCGCGACTGTCTCGATCGCGTCCTTCGGCGCCTCCACATAACGTTCGCCGCCATGACCGCCGACGATGTACGGCCAACCATCCTCAGCCCACTCGACCTTCTGGATTGAGGTCTCACGACCCAGCGTGCACCAGCCGCGCGGTCGGTGAACGACTCTGTCTCGTGATGCCACGGGCGGCCGCACAGCGACGCGTAGTACCATTCGCCGGACGGGGTGTCCACCAGCGCGCCGTGGCCCTGCTTCTGCAGGTAGCTGCCTGGGATGTCGAAGTTCGTGATGAACGGGTTCGTGGGCGAGGCCTCGAACGACAGCTCGTCGAGCGTGCGGGAGCGGGCCACGGATTCCTGATGAGTCCATACCGTTCCGCCCTCGGCGCAGAACAGATAGTACCAGCCGTTGATCTTATCAGATGCGGCCCCTCGACGAGCTTGACATCGTCGCCCATCCAGATCGTGCGGGCCGTCTCCGGCTTCAGCCGCATCGTCGCCGTGTCGAACTCGGTCAGCGTGATGCCGTGGAACTGATGCTTGTATTCACGATGGTCCCACGTCTGCTGCACCAGATATTTGCGGCCGTCGTCGTCGTGGAACAGGCTGGCGTCGAATCCGACGCCGTTCAGACGAAGCGGCTTCGACCACGGCCCGCGGATGTCCTCGGCGCGTCAGGTAGTTGACGACGTCCTTGAACGCGCCGTTGACGATATGAACATCGGAATAGACGATCCAGAACCTTCCGTCCGCATAGGACAAGTCGGGCGCCCATACGCCGCCGGACGCCGGATCGCCGCGCATGTCAAGCTGTTCGGCGCCCAAGGGGTACGGCAACGTGTTCCAATGCACCATGTCTTTGGACTCGTGCAGGCGGATGCCGGGGAACCATTCGAATGTGGAGTTCGCGATGTAATAGGTGTCTTTGACGCGGATCATCGAAGGATCCGCATGGAAGCCGGTGAGCACCGGATTGGTGATCTTCATGGTCTCACCATTCCTTGACGCCACAGGAGGGGCAGGCGTCGTCCGTCGTCCGGACCGCGCCACACCAGACCAGCTGACGGTTGGATCCCGGATGAAGCTCGGCGAATGGCCCCACGGAACTCAGTTCCGCGCGCTGGCGCCCAACGATGTCGGTGTCGATCACGATATCGGATCCATCCGTCTCCTCATACCGTTCATCCACGATGCGCGGCACGCCCAGATCGGCCGTGCCCACGACGGCCGCCTTCTTGTCCGCAAGCTCCGTCGGGCAATCGAACAGCAGGTACAGGTCATCCCCCTTGAACTCGCAACGGACGTTGACGGGCGACGCCACATGCGTGGTCCCCTGCTCCCCTTCGGGGCCTTCGGCCTCGCCGACGTAGGCGTTGTCCCAGCTGTACAGCATCTGCACGGGCTGCGGATCGTGCCCATTCGTGACCCCGGACGCGAAGATGTCGTGGACGCTTTGCAGATACTCCGCCATCGTGGACGGGTATCCGCGGTATGCGGATAGTCCCGTGGACCCGAGGGTCCCGGCGCCGTCGAGGAAGATGTTGGACGCGTATCGGTCGTCGCCACCATAGACGAATGCGTTGCCGGCACTCCGTGGAATGCGGGTAATGATACGGAGTGAAACGATCCAACACGCTGTTGTTTGAGATGGTGCCGCCGATCAGATTGTTGACGAACGCCGTCCCCTGAGCATAATTGTCGTATGTCATCGCCGAACAGAACGCATTGTTGTCGATCAGACACGGACCATGCGTGACCTCGATCTCCAGATCGCAGACATTGTCGTAGAACACGTTGCGGCTGATACGCACCCCTTGGGCCTGCCAGTCAAGCCACATCCCCAATGAACAGTCATGCACGCAGTTGTCCAGGATGCGGGCGTCGAGCGCCGCGTGAAGCTTGATGCCGGCCACCTCCCAGCCGAAGAACTCGCGCCGGGCACCAATGCGTAGATATGGTTATGTTCGATGGTGCTGAACGCTCCGCCCATATGGCCGACGATCGCGTTCTGCCCGCAATCATGAATCACGTTGTCGCGCACGATATGCGAGCCGACGAATCCCTTCTTCCATCCGATACGCAGCCCCTTGAACACCGCTTCGAGCTGGTACTGGTGACCGGTCTTGCGCTCGGTCCGATACCATTCGTTGTCGCCTGTTTCCTCGCTGGTGCCCAGGCTGATGCCCGAGCATTTGACGTCATGGACGAGGTTGCGCTCGATAATCCATCCGGTGGCCCAGTTCGGTCCGATGGCGCCAACCTGATGCGAGTGGGCGGCGCCCATTGCGTGGCGGCCTGACACAGTTCGAACCCGCTGACCGTGATGTAGTTCACGTGATGGCGTCTGGGGAAGAAACAGGACCGACGCGACCGCGATTTCCACGCATTCCTCATTGGGATCGGCGCCATGGAAATTCGCGTACAGCACCGTACGGTCGTCCTCGACCGGGCGTACCATACGCATTGGGTCATCTCGGGATCGTCGATCGCACATGCGACATCCGTGACCATAATCCTTGACATTGGGTCACGGTACCGCGGCGCAAAAGTATCCTCGAGCGAGGTCACCTCATACAACGCCCTGCCGTTGAGGAACACCATGCCCGGATGTTTGTCGGGGTCCTCGCCACGCGACGGCATCGCGAGCCAATCGCCGAACAGCGGCTGCCTGTACGGATTGTAATCGCCGAACATGGCGTCGTCCAACGTCACGCGCCAGACGTCATCCTTGTATCGGCTCCACCCGCAGATGATCTCGGACCCTTGATCACGGGCTTTTCCCCGTCGGCGGCGCGGTAGACGATTCTATCGGCCTCGCAGGTCCCGCCGCGTCTCGGATCGACCATTCCCGATACACGCCGTCATGAACGATGACGATATCGCCGGGCATCGCGACCTGCGCGGCATGCCCTATCGTCCGGAACGGATTATCCGGCCCACCCTGGGCGGTATCAGAACCTTCGGGAGAAACATGGTACTGCATTACAATTTACCCTTTCACCATTCGTCCGCACCTCCATGTGCGGATCGAAGACGTTGATTTGGACGGAGACGATGCCGGGGACACCCCTCATTATGGCGTCCCCGGCACCATACTCACTTTGCCGCCCATGCCCATCATGCCGTCGACGAGCGAGCGACGTCCGATGAAGTACACCACCAAGATCGGCAGCACGGACAGGATGACCGCGGCCATCATACCGGGGATGTCGATACCGAACTGGCTCTGATACTGGTACAGGTTCAGCGTCAGCACGCGGTTGGAATCGGACTGCGTCAAGATAAGCGGGAACATGAAGTTATTCCATGCGCCCATCGCGGAGTAGATGATCACGGTCGCCAGTCCCGATTTCGACATGGGAAGGGTCAGCTGGAAGAAAATCCTCACCACCGACGCGCCGTCGACCGACATGGCCTCATACAACTCATTGGTGATCTGACGCATCGACGCCGTCAGAACGATGGTGCACATCGGAATCGAGAATGCGGCAGACGCCACAATCACGCTGATCAGGTTGTCGTACAAGCCAACGGAGCGAATCATAAAGAACAGCGGAACGATGATGGCCTGCACGGGGATCGCAATGCCCAGCAGCATGATCTGGAACACGCCATTCACGAATTTGCTTCGGCTGCGGACGATGGCGAAGGCCAACGGCGGCACCACGATCAGCACGATGGCCACAACCGAAACGGTGACGATCGCCGTGTTGATGAATGCCTGCAGGAATCCCTGATCCAACGCATTGGTGTAGTTGTCCAAGGTGAACATCGTCGGCAACGACAATGGCCCCTCTTCGGAATAATGAGGCTTGTCCTCAATCGACGCCTTGACCATGATGTACAGCGGTACGACGACCACCAGCAGCCATAGGGTTGACAAAACACCGGCAGCCCAGTTTGGACGTTCGAGCGAACGGCGCTTCGGAATTTTCACCGCGCCCGTTTCATGTTTCGTGGCCATCAGATACCCTCCAATTCGCTACGCATCTTGTCATATCCGGACACCTTCACCATCACCAGGGACAGGATGGTCGCTATCACGATCAGCACCACGGCGATGACACTCGAATAGCCATAGTTGTACGCCTTGAACGCCGTCGAATACATGTAATACGCGGTATTCTGCGTATCAGTGCCGGGACCGCCCTTGGTCAACACCAGAATCGCGTCAAATGCGGTCAAGCCGCCCACGACCTGGAACAGCAGCGAGGTAATCAGCGTGTTCCTGACTTGGGGGATGGTGATACAGAAGAACTGACGAATCCTACCGGCGCATCGATGGAAGCGGCTCATACAAAGTCTTCGGAATGGCACGGACAGCCCCCTGATACCAGCAGTGCATGGAAGGGAGTGAACTGCCACAGGCTGACGAACACCAGCACCGCGATGGCCGAGGAGGCGTTGCCGAAGATATTGCCGTCCCCGAACAGCCAACGCATCTTCGACGCATGCCGAAGTTCGGATCGAGCATGGCGCGCCAGGCAACGGCAATGGCCGTGCCGGACAACAGATATGGAATGAAGTAGATGGCGGTATACACCGCACGATACCGCTGCCGGCCCGCCGCCCAGGCGCCAAGCAACAGTGAGAGCGGCGTTTGCGTCACGATGCCCAGAATCGTCAGCGTAAGCGTGACGCCGACGCTTTTCATGACTTTGGGATCATGAATGAACTGGGCCAGTACTGCCCTCCAGCGAACTGGGGCGTGCCCAAGCCATTCCATTTGAAGAATGACAACCCCACCACAATAAACAGCGGCAGGATGCCGAAGATAAAGAAGAACACCGCCGCAGGCACGGCCCAGAGGCCCGAAGGCCGGGCGCTCCGACAAAGGAGGCGCCCTTCTTTGGGCGACGAGCCTGGCCCTCGGCGTTCCCCGTCTGCATCTCAGATGAGTTACGCTTTGCCATGGTCTGTCCTATCGTGAAATCACTCGGTCGGCAGGGCTTCATCTCGTCGATGAAGGTGCCCATGTCGATGGAGCCATTGAAATACTGCTGCATGCCGTCGAGCATCGGCTGAGACGCGCAGGACACATGGGTTCGAGTCCAAGTGATCATGAAGTGAGGAGCATCGGTCAGCGCCTGAGACTCCCACTCGAGGAAAGCCCGTCGGAGCATTGTCCACGACCTTCTCCACCATCTCGCTGGCGTTGGTCGTTGCGGGCAGGTTGCCGGCCTTCAGCTGATCCTCCACGCACTTATCGGAATACAGCATCTTGAGGAACTCGACGCAGGCTTCAGGATGCTTGGTGTACTTGTTCATGCTGAAGTAGTTGCACGGGTTGCCGACGAGATCCTTGGCGTCGCCCTTCACCCATCGATGGGCGGGAAGACCATATAGCCGAGATCATCATTGGTGAATTCAGGGCCGCGGCCTTGTGGCCCGAATAGCCGAACGAACCCATCAGCTCGAAGCCGGCCTTCCCCTGCTCCAGCAGAGCCGGGGCGGCGCCATCGGTGTGCTTGACCGAATCGTACGTAGTGCCGAAGTATCCCTTTTCGACCATGTCGCGGATAATCTCCAGCGCCTTCTTGCTCTTGGGCGAGCTCCACTCGTCCACGCCGCCGTCCATCATCTTCTGACGTCGTCATTGCCCATCACCTGCTGATAGATGACCGAATACCAGTTCAGCGTCGGCCACTGGTCGCCGCCGCCCAGCGCGATCGGCGTCAGGCCTGCGGACTTCAGCTTCTCGCATGCATCGCAGAACTCGTCGAAGGTGGTCGGGGCTTCGATGCCGTTGTCAGAGAGCACCTTCTTGTTGTAGAACAACACAATGGGCTGGACTCCGCGCACCGGGATGCCGTAATACTTGCCATCGACTTGGCGGCGTCAAGAATGGACGGCAGGAAGTTGTCCTTGAGTTCCGGATCCTTCTCCATATACTCATCAAGCGGGGCGCTCACATCGGCGCGAGCGTACTGGATCATCAAGCATCCGCCCAATTGAAGAAAATGTCGGGAGCCGAATCGGACTTCGGGTTCGACATGACCGTCTGCAGCTTGTTCTGATAATCCGCGCTTGTCACCAGATCAAGAACAGCCTTGACATCGGCGGTCTTGTTGTATTCGTCGACCAGCGCCCGCTCCATATTCGCGGAGGAATCGCCCGAGGACATGATGTGGATCACATTCTCGTCCTTGCTGGCGGTGTCAGAACCACATGCGGCAAAGCTCAGGCACGAGACTGCAGCAATGGCCGCGGCCACGAATCTTTTCATCTTCATTGATCATTCCCCTTTCATCGGTGAACTCCCGCACCGACGAATGTCGATGCGAGAAATAAACGGCACATCGTTGTTGCCCACAAACAGAAAATCGGGGTTCCATCCTGCGGAACCACTGCACTTGACGAATCATCCTCCTTTCGAAATTTATGTCTTCTATTTACGAAACACATAGAATACTATATAGTTAAATCATTTGTCAAATAGGAAACAGGGTCTAAAAAACGTTGATTTATCAACATTTCGTCCGCACCCCCATTCCTGTGGTGATGTAGTGAAAGAAATGGCGATTGATAGCGTCGCATTCCGCCCGCATCACGTCATATACCACTTCCACACCGGCTTCCTCAAGAATGCGAAGTCCTTTGCCGGCCACGATGGGATTCGGATCGATCGAACCGACCACGACGCGCGTTATGCCGTGCGAAAGAATTAGATCGGTGCATGCCGGCTGCGATCCGACATGGCAGCAAGGTTCGAGAGTGTCGATGACCGTGGCCCCATGCATGTCGATACCATGCTCGTCGGCGTAGTCGAAGGCCATGCGTTCCGCATGCGGTCCGCGGTAGCGTCGTGGTATCCGGCTGCGAGAATCTCGCCGTCGCGAACCACCACCGTGCCGACCAACGGATTCGGATTCACCCAACCGGCTCCCTTATGGGCCAGTTCCAGCGCCTGCGTCATGTATTTCCGATATTGAGGCATGTCATCCATGGTTCCAAGCATATTGCGTCGATTGCGGTTCCACATTTCAAAATCGCCACGAGACATTCCGTAAATGGATAGGCGCGAACCGGTCATCCGTCCCATCGCCGTACGGCGTTGCACAATAACGCCATACAATGTTGGCAGACCAGCAACCAGCAAAGGAACCAGCGAGAGGAAACATCACATGCAGCGCGAAATCATGACGTCCATTCCTTTTTTGAGCCAGCCGTCGGCGGAGGCGCTCAATACGCCCGAGGATCTTGCCGTAGCACAAGATCTCAAAGACACGCTCGACGCGCACCGCAACGGCTGCGTCGGCATGGCCGCAAACATGATCGGCGTCTCGAAGAGCATCATTGCATTCGTGGACGAGGATTTCGGCGGCCGCATCTTCGTAATGTTCAACCCGACGATCACTGCGAAGGATGCGCCTACGACGCTCCGAAGGCTGCCTTTCCCTCAAGGGCGAGCGCCGAACCATGCGTTACCAGCGCATTGAGGTCTCGTATGCGGATCGCAAGTTCCGCGAGCGCCATGCCACGTTCACTGGTTTCACCGCGCAGATCATCCAGCATGAGATCGATCATTGCGAAGGCATTATCATTTAACGACTTTTCCAAGCATGGCACCTAGCGGCTTTTCGGGCGCTCCATCTAGCGACATGTTTAGGAAAAATCGTTTGACGTAATAACTGTGCGCAACCGCCATCATTACAGTTTCCGTAATGCACCGTAGGGCAATGTCAAAGGAGATTTCATGGGTGCCATCGATATGTTCAACGATTTCGTCAAACTCATTGAAAGCGAGTCCCTGCCCGTCGAAGCCGTGGCGATTGCGGATGGCGACGCCATTATCGCGGAACGTCATTTCGTTCCGACCAGGATCGCAATATTTATTCCCATATGAAAAGTTATGTTTCGACGGCTATCGGCATTGCAATCGAAGATGGCTTGCTGTCGCTCGATTCGCGATTGGTCGACTCGTTCCCCGAGTATGTTCCCTCCGATGCGCAACTGGAGTTGGGCCAGATCACGCTGAGGCACTTGCTGACTATGTCGAGCGGTTTCAATCATGCGTATTTGATGAACCCTGACCGGCGCAGTGGTGTTGGTGCGCCTGATTATTTACGGTACATGTTCTCTCGCAGGGTTGAGGTGGAGCCCGGCAGCACGTTCTGCTATTCGTCTGCGGATTCTGATTTGGCGGGCCGCATGTTGGAGCAGGCTGCCGGCATGCGTCTTGGCGAGTATTTGTATGGCACGATTTTTTCCAAGTTGGATCAGGGTTGGCCTGTTTGGGAATGTGATCCGCAAGGTCATCCGATTGCAGGCGGCGGGATCTACATGTCGCTTGCGAATATGTTGAAACTTGGCCAGGTCTATTTGAATGATGGCACTTGGCATGGCACGCGCATTGTCAGCGAATCGTGGGTCAAGCAGGCTTCCGGTAAGCAGATCGACACTCCGTATAGCAATATTTGGACGTGCGGTTATGGCTATCAGTTCTGGATGTCGCCTTATGAGGGGGCATATCGTGCGGATGGTGCGTACGGTCAGATTACTACGGTTTTGCCGAAGCAGGGTTTGGTTGTTGCGATTCAATGCCCGGAATCTGGTGATTTCGACAATATCGTTCGTCCTGCTTTGCATGAGCATCTGCTACTTCCGCTTACTGCCTGAGCGCACGACTTTCGCCCATACCGTCGTGTAGATGGGGTATGGGATAATTATGCACGGTATTGTGCGTGGGTTGCGTTCCGGAATCCTTGATTGAGTTTCCGTTGACCGCTCATGCAACACGCTGGAATTCCAACGTTTCTTAAGGATGGAACACAACATTGGCTGAATTCATTTACCAGATGATCAAGGCCCGCAAGGCTTACGGCGACCGTGTGATTCTCGATGACGTGACTTTGAGCTTCCTGCCAGGCGCGAAGATTGGCGTTGTTGGCCCGAACGGCATGGGTAAGTCCACGCTGCTGAAGATCATGGCCGGACTCGACACCGTGTCTAATGGCGAGGCTTCTTTGACTCCGGGTTATACCGTCGGCATTCTGCAGCAGGAACCGCCGCTGGATGACACCAAGACTGTTGGCGAGAACATCAAGATGGCGTTCGGCGAGATCGCTGAAAAGGTGGCTCGTTTCAATCAGATTGGCGAAGAGATGGCCAATCCGGATGCCGATTTCGATGCTTTGATGGATGAGATGGGCAAGCTGCAGAACGATATCGATGCTGCAAACGGTTGGATCTTGATTCTCAGCTTGAGCAGGCTATGGATGCTTTGCAGTGCCCGGATCCGGATACTCCGGTAACGGTATGCTCCGGTGGTGAACGCCGTCGTGTGGCATTGTGCAAGCTGCTGCTGGAGCTCCTGATCTGCTGCTGCTCGACGAGCCTACCAACCATCTTGACGCCGAGTCGATTCTGTGGTTGGAGCAGTTCCTGCACCAGTACAAGGGTGCCGTCATCGCCGTTACCCACGATCGTTACTTCATGGATAACGTGGCCGAGTGGATCTGCGAGGTCGACCGTGGCCAGCTGTACCCGTATAAGGCAACTACACCACGTATTTGGAGACCAAGGCCAAGCGTATGGAGATCCAGGGCGCCAAGGATGCCAAGCTCGCCAAGCGCCTGAAGAGCGAACTTGATTGGGTGCGCTCTTCGCCGAAGGCCCGTCAGGCCAAGAACAAGGCTCGTCTGGAGCGTTACGACCAGATGGAGCAGGAGGCACGCAACAACAAGAAGCTTGACTTCTCCGAGATTCAGATTCCGGCTGGCCCGCGTCTGGGCTCTACTGTGCTGGAAGCCGAGCATATTCACAAGGCGTTCGGCGATCGTGTGTTGATCGACGATCTAAGCTTCACGCTGCCGCGTAACGGTATTGTCGGCGTGATCGGCCCGAACGGTGTGGGTAAGTCCACCCTGTTCAAGACCATCGTTGGCCTTGAACCGTTGACGTCTGGCTCGTTGAAGATCGGCGAAACCGTGCAGATCAGCTATGTGGATCAGAATCGCGCCGGTCTTGACCCGAATAAGAACCTATGGGAGGCCGTGTCTGACGGTCTTGACTTCATTGAGGTTGCTGGCGTTGAAGTACCGACCCGCGCGTATGTGGCGTCCTTCGGTTTCAAGGGTTCCGACCAGCAGAAGCTCACCGGCGTGCTGTCCGGTGGTGAACGCAATCGTCTGAATCTTGCGTTGACCCTGAAGCAGGGCGGCAACCTGCTGCTGCTCGACGAACCGACCAACGATCTTGATGTCGAAACTCTTGAATCGCTTGAAAACGCACTGCTTGGCTTCCCGGGCTGCGCTGTGGTGATCTCTCACGACCGTTGGTTCCTCGACCGCGTGGCACGCATATTCTCGCATGGGAAGGCGATGACGAGAATCCAGCCAAGTGGTACTGGTTCGAAGGCAACTTCCAGGCCTATCAGGAAAACCGTGTCGCTCGTCTCGGCGAAGATGCGGCTCGCCCCCACCGTCTCCATCGCAAGCTAACGCGCTAAGCCGTTAAGCAGACAGTCCTGTGGACTGCTGTAGGTTGGCCTGAGTGAGGCGACAGCCGAACGAAGGCAACACTGAG
>ENA-OQAN01000895-OQAN01000895.1-human-gut-metagenome-genome-assembly--contig:-NODE-895-length-14184-cov-5.670129_pt1 | contig 14184 bp, 17 predicted proteins | sample MGYA00242735_ERZ504527 | MGnify/ENA primary metagenome ERZ504527 (study PRJEB26092, sample SAMD00036230) | human gut metagenome | host: Homo sapiens | study: EMG produced TPA metagenomics assembly of...
GCATTTACTGTCAGATCAACATCATTCCAGAGTTTTTACCTCTTCTTTGTTTTTACAGTTCAGACCTTTGACTACTAATCGTTTCCTTACATTCTCCGGTTTCAGGACGGTCGATATTGAGATCTTACTCTGCCGTCCTACCATCATCTCTGACAGACTCTGTGCATTTGCCTGAGCTGTTTCTACTGTATCAATATACTTTCCTTTTCTGAGGATTGCCACACGGTCTGATAACGCCAGAACTTCCTGGAGTTTGTGCGTGATGATCATAATGGAACATCCATCTTTTCTCATATTTCTCAAAATATCGAATAACCGGTCAGACTCCTGTGGTGTCAGAACTGCGGTCGGCTCATCCAGGATCAGAATCCTTGCACCGCGGTAGAGCATCTTTATGATCTCAACTGTCTGCTTCTGGGAAACGGACATTTCGTAGATCTTCTGTGACAGATCCAATTCAAAGCCATATTTATCTGCCAGCTTCTGAATATCCTCTGTGATTCTCTTCATGTCCAGCTTTCCCTTTCCCGGAAGTCCCAGAACAATATTCTCTGCTGCTGTCAGTACATCTACCAGTTTAAAATGCTGATGTACCATACCGATTCCCAGTTCATAGGAATCTTTCGGTGAACGGATCGTTACTTCTTTTCCATTTACAAAAATATGTCCTTCATCCGGATAATAAATTCCATAGATCATATTCATCAGAGTTGTCTTTCCGCTTCCGTTTTCCCCCAGAATTGCAAGAATCTCCGATTTTCTCAGTGTGAGATCTACATGATCATTCGCCTGGACCGAACCAAAACTCTTGGAAATATCTCTAAGTTCAAGTGCATAGTTTTCTCCCACTATCGTTTCCTCCTTTTATCTAATGATATCCAATCTACAGTAAAGTCCTGTCTCTTTGACTGCCGATATCATTTAATCCTACTTCTGAATTATGGAATTGCTCTCCTGTATACTCCATAATACAGCAAAAGAAACCTTCTGTCAGAAGACTTCAAGACTTCTTTTGCACGTACGATATGAAAACAGCAGAGCTGCCGCCCGGGCAGCCCTGCTGTCGTAAATTGCTCCGCGCTTTGCAGCTCCAGCAATTTTCTTATTCTGTAATAGATGTAATTCCATCAATCGCAATATCAAATGCAGGTGCGGAACCATATTCAGATTCATGGAAGTATCCGTCAGAAATGTACTCTGTATCACCCTTCTTATAAGTATCAAGTTCCTTGCCGTCTACTGTAAATGCAGATGTATCAAATACATGAAGGGAACCATCAATGAGCGCATCTTCCACTTCTTTGACCTTTTCTTCTGTACCCTCTGCTACAGTTTTGTCATTGAGAGCTGTGATCTTATCTGCACCTTCCGCAAATCCTTTACACCAGTCAGTATCAATTGCTGTGCCGTCAAGCATACACTGTACTGCGTATGTATAATATACACCCCAGTCCATAGATGCAGAAGTAAGTGCTGTGTTCGGAGCAACAGATGTCATATCAATATTATAACCTACACACGGAACTCCTGCTGCTTCGCATGCTGTAGGAGCACCTGTTGTATCTGCATGCTGGCTGATCAGTACACAGCCGTCAGAGATCAGAGCATCTGCGCACTCTTTCTCAAGGTCAAAGCTTGCCCAGCTGTTTGTATATTTTACTTCCATTGTTACAGACGGGCATACGCTCTTCGCGCCAAGATAGAAAGCTGTATAACCGGAGATAACCTCTGCGTATGGGAATGCACCTACATAACCCATCTTGCATGCGTCTTCTTTTACTGTGCCGTCCTCGATCATTTCATTCAGTTTCAGACCTGCAACTACACCTGACACGTAACGTGCTTCATAAATATTTGTAAAATAGTTATGCATATTGGAAAGTCCGCTGGATGCAGCCTGTGTTCCTGTTGCATGACAGAACTGAACCTCCGGATATTCCCCTGCTGCTTCCAGTATATAAGTCTCATGTCCAAAGCTGTTTGCAAAGATGATCTGACATCCCTGATCTGCAAGGTCTGCTGCCGCATCATAGCATCCTTCATCTTCACCGATGAGAGTTTTCTCAATAATCTGAGAATCGTCAAGACCAAGCTTCTCTTCCATCTCATCAATTCCTTTCATATGAGCAGCCGTGTAACCTTCATTCTCATCACCGATATAGATCACTCCTACTTTCAGGTCCTCTTTTGCAATCCCTTTGCCTTCATCTTCTGCAAATACCGGTGCACTCATGGAAACCGCCATTACTGCTGCAAGTCCAATTGCCAATGCTTTCTTCATTCTTCATTCCTCCATTCTTTCTATTTGTTTTCTGATTCCTGCTACGGAACAAAAGAGGCACAACTTTCTGTGTTATGCCTCCTTGCAAGTATCTTTACTATAACCGTTTATGTCTGAATTGTCAATAAATTCAGCAAAAACGCACTTTCTTTTTGATACTCTTATTTTTTTTGTATATTAACAGACTATTTTCCATCATACAAATGCCTGTATTTTGGCAGGATAATTTCTCTGCTCGGACAGACATTCACATGCCCGTCAGCTATTTGTAATCTACAGGTAAAGTAAGCAAATGCTAACTTAATATTATTTTATAATGTATCTGATTTTATACTTGTAATTCAGACAAAGATATATTAAAATGTATGCAGAACCCGAAAGGGGCCTAAAACGTTATTACGATAAGGAGGATTCTAATTATGGCATATGTAATTTCAGACGAATGTGTAAGCTGTGGAACATGCGAAAGCGAATGTCCTGCAGAAGCTATCTCTCAGGGAGATGAGCATTATGTAATCGACGCTGATGCATGCTTAGACTGCGGAACATGTGCAGATGCATGTCCAACAGAGGCTATTCATCCAGCAGAATAATTCATGATTTCAAAACAGCTTCATCTCTGTTTACCGCAGAGACGAAGCTGTTTTCTTTATGGATAACTTTTACAAATGTTTTCTTCTGATCCTCCTGCTTCTTTTTTCCAGTGCTGCAGCAGCCTCTTTTCTCGCAAGCTGTCTGTTACGGATCGTTTCATCCAGATCCCGGCACTGGTCTTCTCCCTCTTTTTTCATATGTAGCTCCTGAGCGATCAGACGTTCCATGATTTTCTGAAATTCAAGTATTTTTTCCCTCTCAGGCTGTTCATCTTCAAGAAGCTTCACTTTGCTCGCAGTAGTCCCGGGTGCAGTCCTTGAAATTCTTGGAACCAGTTCTTTGATCGCTCTCAGGGCAAGTCCTCTTTTCTTTAGTTCCTTTATATTAGCCAGAAGCGTAATATCATTTCCTGTATAGTAACGATGTCCCTGCTCATTCCTGCATATCCTCAGTTCCAGTTCTTCCTCCCAGTACCGGAGGACCGATGCCCTCACGCCAAGGATTTCTGCGGTCTGAGTCACAGTATACCGCTGCTCCATGCTGCCCCTCCTCCTTTTGAGTCCATTTTTTCATCAGAAACCACTGATGCATATCAACAACTCAATCTATCACCTGATATCATTGAACCACTGCACTGTAAAAACAGCTGTCATAATCCTGATATCATGTATATTTATTATAAAACGCCATAGCGAGATTGCAAGAAGTTTCGATTGACAAACTTCCCTATAAAACTTTATTTTGACACAAAAAACAGGGAAACAGTACCGGATTCTCCCCCTGATACTGTTTCCCTGTGAAATTTTTCTATAGCAATCCTCGTAAATAATGCATTTAAGACAATTCAGCAGGATTTCACACTCTGATGGGCTGGATTAATATGCATTATTTTAGAGGATTGCTATAATATTATTCAAGTCAAAGATCAAACTCCTCTGAGATAGATTATTTCTTCATATTCACAAACTGTGTATATCTCGGCAGCCATACCAGTTCTACTGTTCCGATGGGACCGTTTCTCTGTTTGGCAATGATGATCTCTGCAATGTCCTTCTTCTCTGTATCCTTATGATAATAGTCATCTCTGTAGATAAACATTACCACATCGGCATCCTGCTCAATGGCTCCGGATTCTCGAAGATCCGAAAGCATTGGTCTGTGATCCGGACGCTGTTCCACCGCACGGCTGAGCTGAGACAATGCGATCACCGGTACATTCAGTTCTCTGGCAAGACTTTCAGAGAACGGGAAATATCTGAAATTTCCTGCTGTCTGGAATCACTTTTTCCACTTCCGCTCATCAGCTGCAAATAATCGATCATGATAATCCCAAGATTATGTTCCAGCTTATATTTCCTGCATTTGGAGCGCATTTCCGCAATAGAAATACCCGGCGTGTCATCAATGATCAGATTAGATTTACCGATAATATCTGCTCCTTCTACCAGTTTTGTCCAGTCCTCGTCTTTCAGATTACCTGTTCTCATATTCTGGGAATCTACATGAGATTCCATTGCCAGAAGTCGGTTCACCAGCTGTTCCTTTGACATTTCCAGACTGAATATGGCAACTGTGACATCCTTTCGGAATGCCATATACTGTGCAATGTTCAGTACAAAGGCTGTTTTCCCCATGGAAGGACGGGCTGCGATCAACACCAGATCAGAAGGATGCATACCGGATGTTTTATAATCCAGATCCATAAAGCCTGTGGGAATACCTGTTACAGAACCTTTAAGCTTAGACGCTTTCTCAATGTTATTAATGGCATTCAGAACTACCTGCTGGATTGGAACATATTCTTCATTGTTGCGTCTCTGGAGAATATTGAACAGTTTTTTTTCTGCTTCTTCCAGAATAATCTCTGTATTCTCCTTCTCCAGATAGCAGGTGTTGGCAATCTCTTCATTTGCCTTGATAAGTCTGCGAAGGACTGCTTTCTCACTGACGATCTTTGCGTAGTACTTCACATTTGCAGAAGTAGGAACCGCTGAGATCAGATCTCTTACATATTCCATACTGCTGATATCCGGCGGGAGTTCTTTCTCCTTTAAACGATTCTGAAGGGTCACCAGATCTACCGGTTTCCCTTCATTACACAATTCCACCATTGCATCAAAGATGATGCCATATTGTTTCTGATAAAAATCATCACTGGTAAGTATCTCAGATGCCACAAGGATCGCATCTCTGTCCAGGATCATTGAGCCGATTACAGACTGCTCTGCCTCTATACTGTGGGGGAGTATTCTTTTAATCAGCGCTTCTTCCATTCTTTATCCCTCCAGAAGACTTATGCTTCTTTTACCCATACTTTAAGAGTTCCTGTTACCTTAGGATGTAATCTGACAGGCACCTGGGTAACACCAAGTGTACGGATTGGCTCAGGAAGCTGCAGTTTCTTTTTATCAATGTCAAGATTCAACTGTTTCTTTGCTGCTTCAGAGATTTCTTTGGAAGAAACGGAACCAAAGGTTCTTCCGCCTTCTCCTGTTTTCAGTGTAAGGATGATTTCTTTTGTCTCGAGATCCTTTGCAAATGCCTGTGCTGCTTCATATACTTCTTTTGCGACCTTCTCTTCGTTTGCTTTCTGAAGTTTCAGATCATTTAAATTCTTAGGAGTTGCCTCCAGCCCCAGTTTCTTAGGAAGGATCATGTTTCTTGCATATCCGTCACTTACATTTACGATCTGTCCCTTTTTTCCAAGTGCTTTTACGTCTTCAAGTAAGATTACTTTCATTTTGTGTTTTCCTCCTGATATTCCTGATCTATGATGTCTTTAAGCATTCTCTCCACCTCATCCGGAGAAGCCTTGACCTGGGCACCGGCAATATTCATATGACCGCCTCCGCCCATCTTTCCATCATTACCTGTACATTGACTTCGTCAATAGCCCTGGCACTGATATAAACTTCATTATTGTACTGAGTCAGTACAAAGGATGCCTTAACCCCTGCAATATTCAGAAGCTCATTGGCTGCCTGTGCTCCTATAACTGTAGGACTGTCCAGATTTTCACTTGGACATCTGGCAATGGCATAGCATTCTCTGTAAATCTGTGCAGTTCTCACTGCTTCTGCACGTGCCTGATAAGATTTCAGATCATCCCTTAACAGTTTACGTACTCTGGTCACGTCTGCTCCACTCCTTCTTAAGAATGCAGCAGCCTCAAAGGTACGTACACCTGCTCTTGTAGTAAAATTGTTTGTATCGATCATAATTCCCGCATAGAGACAGTCAGCCTCCATATTGCGGATACGCAGGTCATCCGAGAAATACTGCAGGATCTCTGCTACCATCTCACAGGCTGAGGATGCATAAGGCTCCACATAGGAAAGCACCGCATTCTCTATCACTTCGCTTCCCCGCCTGTGATGATCCAGCACAACAATTGTCTTTGTCATGTGCAGAAGCTCCTCGCATTCCGTATAGCTTGGTCTGTTAGTATCAACTACAACCACCACTGTATTGTTATCTACCATATCTTTAGCCTGCTCGCTGTCCACAAACATAGATGGCTCGTAGTCTGGATTATTCACATATCCTGCGATCAACGGTCTGATAGATTTTGTCGGATCATTCACTACAATACTGACAGATTTTCCAAGTGTTTTACCTGCACGAAAAATACCGATTGCTGCTCCCAACGCATCCACATCTGTGATTTTATGTCCCATGACAACGACTCTGTCTTTCGTACTCATAAACTCTTTCAGTGCCTGCGCTTTTACCCTGGCTTTTACGCGGGTATTCTTCTCCATCTGCTGAGTCTTTCCGCCGTAATAGGTAATATTATTTCCATTCTTAATAACAACCTGATCACCGCCACGTCCAAGTGCCATCTCTATAGCAATACGTGAATACTCATAATTTTGAATATACGTGGAGGCATTCAGTCCCACACCAATACTCAAAGTGATCGCCATCTCATTTCCGATATTAACTGTTTTAACCTCGTCCAGAATATGAAATCTCTGTTCTTTCAGAGCCTCAAGCGAACTCTGGCGCATGATCAGGAAATATTTGTCCTTCTCAAGTTTCTTTACAAGACCATCGAAATTGGAAAAATATTTCGTAATCTTCCGGTCAATCAGAGCAATCAGAAGTGAACGTCTCACATCCTCTACACTCTCAAGTGCTTCCTCATAGTTATCCAGATAAGCCAACGCTACAACAAGCTTATTGTCTTCATTCTTTTTAATGTAAGACTTCAGTTCTGTATCGTCATACAGATACATGGCGATCAGGCTGGCATTCCTGTTTGAATTCTCCAGAAACTCACTTTTGGCAACCACTTCACCAAGAGACACCCTCTGCATGGAAATACGATAAGTCTTCTCTCCAAATCGAGTACTGATCTCAGCAGTCTCTTTCTTATCTGCAACCGGTAATTTGTCAGCTGTTACATCCGGAAAAACAGTGCTGACATTTTTCTTATAAAACTGATCTTTACCTGTAAGCTCCGCAAATACTTTGTTGGACCAGATCATTCTGCCATTCATATCCATAATGGCATAGGGCAATGCCAGTTCTTCAAGGATTCTCTTTTCAAGCGAATCATACTGATTGGCAAAGGCTATCAGTTCATTTACAATGAACGGTCTGTGGCATCGGAGTATTATTACTGCACATCCCACATAAATCAGGATTCCACCTGACACAATAATACCAGCCTTCACGCTGACAAAATATACCCAGATATTAAGTACGATCAGTAAAGCCGAGAGAATCAGAGGCCACCGCATGAATGCTTTCATATGCCCTTTTAATTTCAGTTTATCACTCATATCTTTCTTTCCGTTCTTCATCATTCTATTTGTTTCGCCTGTACACAGCAAATGTGCTGCATATAGCAGGTTCTGTGAAAAACGCCCTTTGAATCATATTATAACAGATTTGAACAGAATTTACCATAGCAACAGAAGAACGCACAAAAATAATGGTTATTGTGTTACTGTTCATTCTGTTCTATAGCAATTCTCGTAAATAATGCAAAAATGCTGCTCCGCCAAATGCGGAGCAGCATTTATCATCTTCAGAATTAGTCCTGGATGTATGGCATCATAGACATATGACGTGCTCTCTTGATAGCAACTGTCAGTGCTCTCTGATGTTTTGCACAGTTTCCTGTAATTCTTCTTGGAAGGATTTTTCCTCTTTCAGAAACATATTTTCTTAATTTTGCTACATCCTTGTAGTCGATCTCGTTATTCTCTTTACCACAGAATACACAAACTTTTTTTCTTCTGCGGCCGCCTCTTCTCTTCATTGGAGAGTCTGGTCTTTCGCCTCTATTGTAAGCCATGATTGCTTTCCTCCTATTTTATTCTATCAGTTTGTACTAATTAAACGGCAGTTCTTCATCAATTCCATCCGGAATGTTCATGAAACCGTCTGCACTGGCTGCTCCCGGAGCCGGCATGGATGGTGCAGGTGCTGATGTCTGAGGATGGGAAGCTACGTAATTATCGCTGGCTGCCTTGCTCTCAGCAAACTCCTGTTCCTCAACTACTACCTCTGTGGTGTAAACCTTCTGGCCATCACGATTGGTGTAGCTGCCTGTCTGAATGCGTCCTGAAACAACAATTCTAAGTCCCTGACGGAAATACTTCTCTGCAAACTCGGCTGTACGTCCAAAGGATACACACTGATAAAGTCTGCTGTTGCTTCACCGTCACGGCGGAATCTTCTGTCTACTGCCAGTGTATATCTGGCAATTGCCAATGCATTCTCTCCTGCGGAATATCTCACCTCAGGATCTCTTGTTAAGCGTCCCATTAAAATTACTTTGTTCATATAAATACCTCTTCGTTTCTGCTTTGAATGGTTGAACGGATCAATTAATGGTGCCTTCTAAAATCCACCCTGTATAAGATTATGCGTCTTTTCTTACGACTAAGTATCTTAATACATTGTCCATGATGCGAACGTGTCTTTCAACTTCCGCCGGGCACTGTGCGTCTGCTTCAAACTGAATGAAATAGTAGAAGCCTTCATGCATTTTCTGAATTTCGTAAGCTAATTTTTTCTTACCCCATTCTTCTACTTCTGTGATAGTGCCGTTGTAACGTGTGATGTATCCTTTTGCTTTCTCAACAACTGCATCACGTACTTCGTCTTCAACTTTTGCACTAACAACTAATGCTAACTCGTACTTGTTCATGTCTTGCTTTACCTCCTTATGGTCTGTTGGCCCTTTGCCTGTCAAAGAGCAAGGATATAAAATATATCACGAGTGTTGATTCTAACATAGTTTTTCGTGTCTGTAAAGTACTATTTTTCTTTTTTTATCAAATTTTTAGTATTTTTCTCAACCATCTTGCGCGGTACCATGATCTGATGTCCGCATCCTGTACATTTCAGGCGGAAATCAGCACCTACCCTTAAGATTTCCCAGTCTCTGCTTCCGCAGGGATGGACTTTCTTTAATGTAACAATATCACCAACTTCATAGGGAAGTCCCATAATCTCTTACTCCTCTTATATAACTTTGACAGTAACTGTCCGGTACTTCTCCAAATAGCGAACCGCTGAACAGTTACCCTTGATTTTTCAGACACACTAGCAATGAATCTGTGAAAATACCTGTCCGATCGGCTCCTGGATCAGAAGGTCTGCATATCTGTCTCTCGGAGTCGGGGATTTGTTGATCACTACAAGGTGCTCTCCCCGGAAGTAATCGATCAGTCCTGCTGCCGGGTAAACAGCCAGGGAAGTTCCCCCTATGATCAGCACCTGTGCCTCTGAGATTGCCTTCACTGCTTCATTGATCGTCTGATTGTCCAGACCTTCTTCATACAATACCACATCCGGCTTGATAATTCCACCACATTCGCATCTCGGAACACCTGTGGATGCTTTCATGTGGGCAAAATCATAAAATCTGTGACACTTCATGCAGTAATTGCGGTATACACTTCCATGAAGCTCCAGCACTTTCTTACTACCCGCCATCTGATGCAGATTGTCGATATTCTGGGTAATAACTGCTTTCAGTTTTCCTGCCTGTTCCAGTTCTGCCAACTTCAGATGTGCTGCATTTGGTTTTGCAGTGTCACAAAGCATCTTGTCTCTGTAGAATTTGAAAAATTCTTCCGGCTTTCTCATAAAGAATGTATGGCTTAAGATCGTTTCCGGAGGATAGTCATATTTCTGATGATAAAGTCCGTCCTGACTTCTGAAATCCGGGATTCCGCTCTCTGTGGAAACACCTGCTCCGCCGAAGAAGACAATATTGTCATATTTGTCTACAAGTTCCTGTAATCTCTCAACTTCTCCTGCCATTTAGAATTCCTCCTTTATTTTTTCCAAACACTGTTACTGAAATTTTATCATCTGAATTTTTATCGTCTGCTTTTACAGCAATACGATTTTCTTCTGATTCAGGTAACTGCTCTTCATAATTCTACTGCCCGACATCAAGTGTATCCACACGTTTTCCCTGGACAACATAACGGGTTGCCTCGTTTCCTGTACAGGTAGACAGAGTAATGATCTTGTCCTTTATGTTCATTCCTTCTGCATCTGTCCGGATCTCGGAATATCCTCGGATCTTCTCCAGATATTTTTCAAATTCCTCACCCGGTCCCTTAAACAGGGTATAGGTATCACTGTTCACACCTGTAGTGTACGCGGAGATAATCTCATACCTGTAGTTTTTCTCAGGTGTAAAGATCCAGAAATATTTGCTCTTCTTATAAGTCTCCTCATCCTGTGTAAATTTCTTAAGCTGTGCAAACATGGAACCATTTTTCATATTATGACCATACACGATCGTGTTGCAGTCACTGAAATCTCCTTTATTTTCATAGTCCACGAAGATAGTTCCTGCAAAGTTATAATTCTTCTCATAAGTTCTGTGAAGATAAGTTTCATTGTCTTTGCCATGCACGATGGGGTAATTAATATCTGGCACTGCTTCCACATAAATCCATCCCACTACATCATTATTTACACTTTTAAGAGATGCAAAGTCAATATCCATAGGTGCTTTCAGCTCACTGCCGGCTTCCGGTCCTGCCGCTTCTCCATCCGGATCTCGTTCTGTTACCGCCATCTGTGTGATCGAATTGTACTCATCCGTACCTTTCTTATATTCTGTATAAATATGAAACAGATTATATCCTGCATAACAGAATACACAGATTGCTGCGATCAGAACAACCGTCAACACAACATCCCCTGCTGTCTTCTTTTTTTTAGGCTGTTTTTCTGACATTCTTCCTCCATTTCCGCAGCACATTGCTGCTATGTATCAGCTGCTGTCTGATTGACTTCTATATAATATACAGACATCCGTTTCCAACCGCTGTCTGTGACAGACTATTATACCCGGTCACATCATTCTTCCTGTAATCCATCATGCACTGCCTCCAGACACGCTTTTCGCAGTTCATTTTCTTCTTTATTATATAAAAGCATCTCGCTGTGTTCAAAATATGCCGGACAGCCATTTCCGGCAATAAACGAAGTCATTGACTTATCCGCTGTGATCCCTGTCACGAAAAGCAGCATTTCCTGATTTTCGCCAAAGCTCTCTTTAATAAATAAAAAGGCATTCTGCAGTTCTCCCTGGAGTTTCTGGATCATATCTTCTCTGCATACTGCTTCTTTTTCAAAACATTTACTGATCCGCTTAAATCCATTTTCAGCTGACCGCACATGTTCTTTCTTTGCTGTCAGAATATATTCCCTCAGCCTGCGGATTGCCGTCTCCTGATATTTCTGTTCTCTTACTGAGATCAGTTCCATCTTTACTTTGATCTGCAGACTGTTTTCCTGTTCCTGCACAAATTCTTCAAGCAATGAAATTCCCAGCTTCTCTTCCTCAGCATTCTTTCTCACCTGAGTTCTCAGATGCAGAAGCATCTCATAGAGTACCTCAAGCTGATGATCTGCCTGTCCATATTCTTCCGCTTTTTCTCTCAATGCCCCCAGGATCAGATTTACAACTGCAAAACGCTCCTCAAAAGCTCCATCTGCAGCCATCTTCTCCTTCAGCGCCAGATTCTCCCGGCTCAGATTTCCGGACAGAATCGACGGGATTTCATAATCCTCCCCATACTTTGTATATAACTGATAAAAACCTGCAAAATCTCTGGCTGTTTCCTCTTTCTGGAGAAATTCCTCCACCAGTTCCTCACTGATCCCGATCCCCAGCTTTTCATAGCTTTGCAGAAGTCTTGAAAGATCCTCCCATCCCCTGGCAGTCACAAAGAATTTACCGTCTACTGTATTCTCCACCGCATAGAAATTGTTTTTCTTCACAGACAGATAAGAAATGATCGCCTGGTGCACCTTCTGCTGTCCTGCATATTTCAGCCAGATATCGCAGTCAGGCTCAATTGTAAGCTTACGGACACGGTCGAGTGTGACAATATCAAATTCCCTGACAGATTTATTATACTCCGGTGGATTTCCCGCTGCTACCAGAATCCAGCCTTCCGGAATCTTATGACTTCCAAAGGTTTTATTCTGGAGAAGTGCCAGCATTGCCGGTGCCAGGGTTTCAGACACACAGTTGATCTCATCAATAAACAGGATTCCCTCTTTCCTGCCTGTATTCTCCATACAATCATAGACAGATGCCACGATCTCACTCATTGTGTAATCTGTCACCATCATTCCTTTTCCACCGTAATTCCGTTTAACGATCTCCGGAAGACCGATGGCACTCTGACGGGTGTGATGGGTAATGGTGTAGGCTACAAGTCCCACACCGCACTCTGCTGCCGCCTGTTCCATAATGGCAGTTTTGCCGATTCCCGGCGGACCGATCAGCAACAGCGGTCTCTGACGGATCAGAGGATAAGTATAATATCCATTCTCATCCTTCGCCAGATATGCGCGAAGTGTATTACAGATTTCTGTTTTTGCTTCCTGTATGTTCATTTTATTATCATACTCCTGCTAATTATTTAGTTACTGTTCACTCCGTTCCCAGCAACACGCTTCGCGATGCACAGAATTTATGCTAATCGCATAAATTCGCGCGGTATGTCTCGGGTTTTCTGTGACCTTCGCTCACAAAAAAACACCTCGCGGGATATTACCAGTGAACAGTAACATTATTTACTCAAACTGACATCTGCTCCGCAGTTTGCCCCATTCCTGTGATCAGACATTTCGCCCATGGCGGCACCAGTTTCATCTTGTCCGTCCGTTTCAGAAATACAAATGCAGTCTCATAATCCGGCTTCTGTCCGGATAAATCCCGTCACCATCTGTAAAATAGATCAGTGCTCTGAGATTCTTCAGTTCTTTTCTCTCTTTTTCCTGACGGATCAATTCAAATACAGGGCGGAAATCTGTACCTCCCCTGCCCTGGATCTTAACGTTCCGGATGTATTCCTTCCACTCTTCCTCAGAATGGATCACATCCACTTTCTGGATAAAACAGTCGCACTGGACGATATATACCTTCATCCTGCTGAAAAAATTCTCTTTTTCACTTAAAATCCCATAGGTTTCACCCAGAAATCTCTGTACAGTTTCTCCTGAACATGAACCGGATGTGTCAATGGCGATCACCAGCTCCTCCAGACGGTTTACTTCTTTATACTCCAACGGTTCTATCAATGGAATATTTCCATAATGTTCCATTCCAAAGCTGTAAAAAATATAATCAAAGCTCTCCGTATCCAGCTCCACTTCCTCCCGCAGTCTGCAGAACTGCTTCAGAAATTTCCGGTAATCATATTTACTGCGGTAGATCTCATCCAGTTCTTCCTGCTGATCGTTTGTCTGAGTCCCTGCCCTGCTTTGCATACCGGTCTTATTCTGTGAGGTATAAGCAAGGATATGTTCCCATTTTTCCTTTGTTCTCCTGCCTCCTGATGCCTGTCCGGCAGTTCTCTGCCAGAATATGTGATCATCAAAAGTATTTGTGTTCACCTGTGTATCATCTGATTTTCTTTTCTTCAGGCTGATTTTGCCTTCTCCGACAGCCTTGTCGATCAGCTGCTCTACAAAACAGTCGCATTCCCTGTCCCATTCACCGGAATCTCTGTCAGGTTCCATGAAAATATGAAGGTACAGACAGTGAAGCAGCATGTGCAGATATCCTCTTCTTACTGCTGCCGGATCTTCCAGATATTTTTTCATAAGAAATACCGGATTAAAATTAAATCAGCTCCCCGTCTGTCCCAATTGTATCAATGCTACTGTCTGCTTTGTATTCCAGACTTGTAAATGCCCCGTCCAGATAAGGAAAGTCCAGATATAATTGATTTCTGCAGTTTTTGCAGGATTTTTTTTCCGGTAAGTTCCTGCTTCTGTTGTTGTTTTACAGTGAAAAGTCTTTTTTTGGG
>ENA-OQAN01000898-OQAN01000898.1-human-gut-metagenome-genome-assembly--contig:-NODE-898-length-14168-cov-2.858272_pt1 | contig 14168 bp, 12 predicted proteins | sample MGYA00242735_ERZ504527 | MGnify/ENA primary metagenome ERZ504527 (study PRJEB26092, sample SAMD00036230) | human gut metagenome | host: Homo sapiens | study: EMG produced TPA metagenomics assembly of...
TTTTAATCATAAAATCTGCAAGTTTCTTGACCTAAAGGTACTAAAACTTGCAGATTTATCAAAGAATTTTATAGAATAAATTACTGAATATCAACAGAAAAAGATATTCTTAAGGGACGACTATGTACCTTTATTCTCAGTTAGTGCCCAAACCTTGTTATGTTTGGCAGACTGGCGAAGAGGATGAGTTACTCCGTTATATGATGCAGCTTGATGCTACCCTTCTTCAAAATGATACTTTCCGTCAGTATGAGCAGAAACTGTTGCTGCTGGCACTGACCCATCGGCTCTGTTCGCTCTATAATCGTAAGTTGATGAACAATCAGAATGCGATGGGACATCGTAATGAGGTGTTCTTAAAGCTTATTTCGCTGATTGAACAGTATTATATGCAGGAACGTGGAGTGGAGTTTTATGCCGATAAATTATGTCTCTCACCTAAATACCTTTCTGTCATATGCAAATCAATATGCGGATATACAGTAAAGGATTTGGTGTCTAAGTCCATTATACGGAAGAGTATTTCTCTTTTAAAAAATACACAGAAAAACATACAAGAAATTGCAGATATGTTCAATTTTCCTAATGCCTCTTTTTTTGGAACTTTCTTCAAAAAGCAAATGGGCATGTCTCCTGGACAATATCGCAAGAACATCGCTTTTTAATTCGCCTTCATTATGGCTAAGATCTGTATAAAAAAGCAACTACTAAGTGCGAAATGGATGATTTCGTACGACTTCACCGCAAGTTATATGAGACAGCCTCTTTCTATATTAACTAACAACACGATCACAACTAAAACATAAAACTAAAAATTTTCTTTTGAGAAGTCTTAAATCGTTCAATTTCCAAAGAGAGCGATTTCTTTAATTGAACAGCCATAAAGCCCAGAAAAGGCAGATTTGTTTCTTCTTCCTGTGATTGACGTAAGGCAGAAATATACTCTTCCCTATCTTCCTTAAATATCTTAGTCGGAAAAAGGTTGTAGCAGAACTGAATATAATTCATCAGTAGGCGGGCGGTTCTTCCGTTGCCATCGACCCACGGATGAATGGTCACTAAGTTAAGATGGGCATTGAAACTTAGTTCGTATTGTTCCCGAAATGTTCCCACTGCCTTCTGTTTTTCCTGTAATAAAGCGCAAAGTTCCTCTACTTTGGCAGGGACTTTCTGATAACTCATATAAGAACGTCCATCAATACCAGCCGTCACGCCACACAAGCGAAATTCACCTTTGGAAGAATCAAAAGAGCCACCCATAACGTTATAAATACTGCCTGTCGTACGCATCAATGTCGAATTCAACTTTTGCAAGAATGCTGAATTAATTGGTTTCTTACTTTTGGCTTCCTCTTTGGCAAGCTCATATGCCTTCTTTAAGTCCTCATTCATCAAATGATACACCAAAGGCTTCCCTTTAGCTGTCAATCCCTCATCGAAAAGCATTTGTGCCTCCGCTTCGGTGAGTGTAGAACCCTCAATTGCTGTAGAATGGGTAATAAGAGAATAGAGGTAGTACTTTTCATAGTCCACCGCTTCACTAATACCAAGTTGCTGAAACTTTTGGTATAACCGTTCAATCTCTTGCCAAACACCTTGTTCCATTGACTTTTATTTAATTGGATTTATCTCTTTTCAAAGGTAGTGTATTTGTATTGCGTAGCCAAAGAAAATAATGACTTACTACTATATTTTTGCGCCTGTGGGGAAAATGTGGGGAAAAATCAGGCAAACAAAAAGGCTAAGCGATTAATTGTTAATCGCTTAGCCTTTCATTCAGTACCCAGACCGGGTCGGAACCGGGATGGATGTTACTCCACTGGTGTTTGAGACCAGCGCGTCTACCGATTCCGCCATCTGGGCAACTAAATCAGGGAATATGTATTTCCTTAATTGCGGTGCAAAGGTAGTCAAATATTTTGAAACCACAAGCATTTCACGCAAAAAAGTGAAAATAATTTTCATCTAACACTATTTAGAACTCTTTCCGGACATTGTTCGAAAAATAAAGGCTATCTTAGCATAAACTTTTAAAGCTACGCCGATATCATGAATAACAACTACTATTGTATCATCATGGCTGGAGGAATGGGACGCCGTTTCTGGCCTTACAGTCGCAAAGCATTGCCTAAACAGTTTCTTGATTTCTTTGGAACAGGACAGACTTTATTACAACAAACTTTCGACAGATACAAAAAAATAATTCCAACAAACAACATTTACATTACAACTCATAAAGATTATAAACAAATCGTTCTTGATCTGCTACCAGAAATAACTGAAGGACAGCTGATTATTGAAGAAGAAAGACGTAATACAGCCCCTTCCATCGCTTACGCATCGCACATTATTCAGAAAATAAATCCAGACGCAACCATCGTCGTAGCCCCGTCCGACCATCTGATACTGAAAGTGGAAGAATTTAAAGAAGCTATTTTGAAAGGACTGGAATTTGCATCGAAAAATGACAAGCTGGTTACATTGGGAATAAAGCCTAAACGCCCAGAAACAGGATATGGATACATTCAGATAGACGAAGAAAAAAAAGGAGATTTTTATAAAGTAAAAAACTTTCATAGAAAAGCCGGCTCGTGAATTTGCAGAAATATTCGTGCAAAGCAATGAATTTTATTGGAACTCTGGCATTTTTGTATGGCATGTCAATACTATACTGAAAGCTTTTCACGAAATGATGTCAGAAATCTGCCCACGAGTAGAATGTGATGTACCCGACTTCACTTCGTGTCCGAACATTTCGATAGATTACAGTATTATGGAAAAAGCCGACAATGTATACGTGCAGTTATGCGATTTCGGCTGGGCCGATCTGGGTACTTGGGATGCACTTTATGATGCTTCGCCCAAAGACACGAACCACAACGTAATAATTAACAGTAATACTGTACTTTACAATTGCAAAGACAGTATCATATTAGTACCGGAAGGACAACTTGCCGTAGTTCAAGATTTAGACGGCTATCTGGTTGCATCACGTGACAACGTACTCCTTATCTGTAAAAAAGATGACCACGATGCAATCCGCAAGTTTGTAAATGATGTAGAAATGAAGTTCGGAGAAAAATACTCCTGATCTTATTATATATAAAATCAAGAAAAACAAAGATTTACAGATATTATACACGATAGAGAAGGAGCTTCCCCACTACTTTAATTCCTTCTGCATGTATCTGTAACATAGAGGCGATAAAATCCCTCGATTTTTTCGTACAAAAAAGAAAAAAACTTCTCGATATTTTTATAAAAACATGCCCATATTTTTTCCAAAATATGGGCATGTTTTTTTCGATAGCAATTATGATTGGTTTCTTGACACTTTAATATTCAAAAGTGATACCAAGAGTAGGCAGCAAGGTTCCACTTTCCTGTTTTATAGACTTCATTACGTAACGTCGTTCCGAAAGAGGAGCCGTTGGATTTTCAATCTGCCCGGTACTCATCAGCACATCAGGCTGACGAAGTTTACTAGCCGTAATATTCTGGATATCAAGATAAACACCAAACATACATTTCTTCCAATAAAACATTTTATCAACACGGATATCCAGCTGTCCAAAAGCCGGCAGACGCTCTGTATTATACCGATCGTAATCATAATATGTTTTACCCTGTGCATTCCATGCTTCTACCAAGGATGACTTTTCTACATCATACGGTGTATAAGGCGAACCTCCGATGCAGCTTATTTTCATACCCACACTCCAGTTTTTTGGAAAGTTATAAGTTCCACTTACATTGAATATAAAGCGATTATCCCATGCAGAGGGCACATAATCACCTTCTTTCCCATCACGGAATTCACTTTTGAAAATTGTTAATGAGGATGATAAGTTCAACCGTTGAACTAACAGCCACTTAAACATCATTTCTATTCCGTATGAACGTCCCTCAGCTGTAGATATCAGCTGTTCGTTACCTATTACCCCGTAGTCATTTCCCTTACAAGCCAAAGGTATGCCGTCAGACACGGACAAAGGCATATCGCGATAGAATTTATAAAATCCCTCAGCCGATATTTCCATATTCCCATTAGGCTGCCAAGAAAGCCCAACACTTTCCTGAGATACGGAAATATAATCTAGATTACGGTTCAGGTAACTGCCATCATTTCCTTTAAAACCGAGCGCTGTATAAGGTGGAAGCTGATAATACAGTCCCATGTGACCACTTAAGAACAGACGGTCAATCAATCTGTACGATACAGACAGACGAGGAGAAAGCTGCCTCCACAGCTCTTTCATCTTGTCGTTATAATTATTCCCATCTGTACGAACTCCAAGTGATGCAGTAAAACGCTCGTCTGGAGCTGAATAATCCATTGAAGCAAAAAGTCCCCAACGGAATATATCCAGATTTGTACGGTAATCGAAAATTTGTACTTCATCTGTAAAACTCTCTGGTAAGTTGTATTGGAATATTGGGAATAATTCAATTCCACACCAGCAATTCAGCTTCCAAAGGTTCCAGGTAGAAGTGTTTTCCATCCGCAATTTCGTTTCTTGCTCTACTGACCGAAGACGCAACGTCAGATTATCCTCCGAGCTTTCATCATTGTCGTGATATTTCAGGTTACGGTTATTTAAATAGCTATGGCTTAACGTCACCGACTGAACATGCGGACCGCATAATGCCGATATACACCTCCCAAAGTAAAAGTTTCCTGATTTATCTTAGGCAAATAACCTAATATATATTCAGCATCCTCTCCTTCTATATCAAAGTTCAGCTTCATCCGGTCAATACCGCCCAATCCAAGCAACGTCAGTTCATTACGTGCATCAAACGCGTTTTCAGTTTAAACGAAGCATCCGTATAAGCAGGAAGCAAAGGTAATCCCAAAACTTTAAACAACATTTGCAAATAAGATTGTCGTACTGATACCAGATAAGAAGTCTTATCTCCCAGGTGTCCGTTAGAGGTAAGCGCTACTTCCGACGCTCCTAACGTAGCTTTCAGTGAGTTATGCTCCATATCTCCGTCGCGCAGACTAAAATCGAGCACTGAACTCAAGGCATTTCCCCTATTGGCAGGAAAAGCACCGCTATAAAACTTCACATTACGTATCAGATCGGCATCAATCAGTCCTACCGGACCTCCTGAAGCCCCTGCGTACTGAAATGATTGATATTCGGTATTTCTACCCCATCAAGGTAAAAACGGTTTTCCGATGGTCCACCACCACGTACAATCAAATCATTCCGGTAGCCGATGGGAGAAAAAGCAACTCCCGGATAGTTTTGTACCACACGGGATATGTCACGATTGGCACCGGGTGCTTTTTCTATCTCCTGCAAACCAATTACACGAAGGCCGACCGGACTTTCTGCTACTTTTTGAAAAGGAGAAGCCGTAACAGTTACTCCTTCCAATTGTGTTCCCTCCTCTTCCATTTCAATCTGAATATGAGGAGTACGGTGATTTACACGATACTCGGATGTAAAGACCGTTTTGTACCCCAACATGGAAGCCTGCAAACGGTAGATTCCCGGCGGAACCTGTTCGACGCTAAAATGCCCTTCGGCATCTGTAGAAGAGCCTATTCCTAAGCCAACAACCAGTACATTGACAAATTCCAGTGGTTTACGACTTGTTTTATCTATTACAGTTCCTTCTATGCGGTATGTTTGTCCATAAGCCAGCATACAAAAGGCCAGCAACATCGACAAGAATATCACTTTCTTCATCATAATAAATACTTTAAATCACTGTATAAATCAAAAAAGCCATCCTGCGAGATGAAGGATGGCTTTCATTCTTGTAATATTGTGGTAGAAAGGAGGTATCAAGCTTTGCCTTCCCAGGCGTTATGAATACGTTCTGCGATGGACTTAAACTCTTCATCGCTCAGCTTCAGTTTCGGATTAGAAAACAGCATATCCGATTCATTCTGAATAGGGATCAGATGAATATGAGCATGAGGTACTTCAAGACCAATTACTGCTTCTCCAACCTTGCGGCAAGGGAAAGCTTTCTGAATAGCCAGCGCCACATGTTTTGCAAATACATGCATAGCAGCCAATTCTTCATCGCTCAGATCGTAGATATAATCGACTTCTTTTTTAGGGACAACCAGTGTATGTCCCTTTACCAACGGATTTATATCCAAAAAAGCATAGAACTTATCGTCCTCTGCAACCTTATAACTGGGAATTTCCCCCGCAACGATTTTACTGAATATTGTTGCCATAATATGATATATAAAAAAAGGCAAGTCCGCAACAAAGCAGACCCGCCTTATAGTTAAAACGATATTCCTGTTACTTCCAGACTGATTTTACCCTGTGGAATAGTAATTTCTGCAATATCACCCACTTTCTTACCCAACAAACCCTGAGCAATCGGTGTATTTACAGAAATCTTACCCAGTTTCAGGTTAGCTTCAGTTTCCGACACGATAGTATATGCCATCTTCATGCCAGTCTTTACATTCTTCAGTTCTACACGAGTAAGAATCTGAACTGTATCAGCTTTCAATTTAGATGTATCTATAATCTTCGCATCACCAATTGTTGCTTTCAACTGATTTATTTTCATTTCCAGCATGCCTTGAGCTTCCTTAGCTGCATCATATTCTGCATTCTCAGACAAGTCACCCTTGTCGCGAGCTTCAGCAATAGCAGCTACAATCTTCGGACGCTCTACAGATTCCAGATGCTTTAATTCTGCTACCAATTTCTGATAGCCTTCTTCTGACATATAAGCCATAGTTTTTTCCTCCTTATTATATTCGTTATTAATTAAACTGTTCTTGCTTATAAAACAAAAAAGAATCCCGATACACAAACATGTATCGGAACCCTTCTCTGTTATGACTTTGGCAAAGATACGCCTTTTATTGATACCAGTCAAGTACCAAAGCGCACTATTTTCACATGCTTTTCAACATGTTATAATAATTTCTTAATCGCTTCTTCCAAATCTGTTTTCGGACCAATTCTCATATTCAGTTCATTGTTCCGGCCTACCAAAAATGCTGTCGGCAACTGAGTCACACCATACAATCTGACATAAGTAGAATATGGTCCTTGAGGATCGCGAACGCAAATCCAAGGCAGATTATCAGCTGCGGTTTTCCAGAAATGCTCATCGGTATCTAATGAAACCTGATAGATTTCCAATCCCTGTGAAGCATACTTATCATATATTTCACGCAACAGCAAATTACGTGCTCCTGATTCTGCACTTCCATATGCGGTAAAGTCTATCAGCACTACCTTACCTTTTAAATCTGTAAGATGACGGACTGTACCTTTTATATCCATCAATGGAATATCAATAATAGAAGCTTCCTGTATTTTATCTGCTGGAATATCCAAAGGTTTCACCTGCGGAGCACGGGTATTTTTTCATACCCTTGATAACCATATTATACAGATTACGTGAACGGTCAGCATGTGGATACAAATTGTTCATACTTGTAGCCACAGCAGCAAAACATTTCACATCTTCCTTATTATTCAACGGATCGAAAATCATATATCCATTTAAGACCTGGAATAAAGCAAAATACGCATAAGGTTTATTGGGAGCAACGAATATATAATTCCGCTTCACTTCATCCTTATATGCATCTACCATACGTGTCAGACTGTCTTGAGCAATACCAACAGGTATTCCCGACTGAGCCATACGATTCACACGTTCCTGCAAATCAGTCTGCAATAAAACCAGTTCTTTGATTTTCTGATTATTTTCAGAGCCTTGAATATTGTACTCCGTTGCAAAATTTTTTATAATCAGCCTTTACTTCAACAGTTTCAGTAGAATCAACCGAGAAGTTTATCACTTATTATCAATACGCAATCGGTAAAAATCAGGCGCTTCGGGACGAGCGGCAGCAAAGCTGAAAGCTCCATCACTTCCTAATTCCACTGAATCCAGCGCAACAATACCATCTAATCCTGTCTGCTCCAGATATAACATTTTATCGGCAGCATCGGTCACTTCTCCCTGCACCTTAAAAGCAGGCTCGCTGTTGCAGGCCGTAAAACCTGCGAACAACAGAGCTGCAGCGATATAAGCATTTCTTTTCATTAGCGATTATTATTCATTTCGGGATGCAAAGATACGGCTTTTTATGAGTTCACAAAGTTTTTATCCAAGTTCTTATAAAATGACATATTTTTTTTAGCCTGATCCAAGTGCCGATATTATAAACCTCAAATGTAAAATGGAATAAGAATTATATAAAAATACGTACAGACTAAACTTTTATCTCATTTACACCCGATTAGTATAATAATATTTGTATCTTTGCGCGAACTTTAAGAAGACTTTTATATTAAAACATTTTTTATGATCAATCCTATTGTTAAGACGATCGAGCTAGGTGATGGAAGAACCATTACACTCGAAACGGGAAAGCTGGCAAAACAGGCAGATGGTGCTGTTATGCTACGCATGGGTAATACCATGTTGCTGGCTACTGTTTGTGCAGCAAAAGATGCAGTTCCCGGTACAGATTTTATGCCCCTCCAGGTAGAGTACAAAGAAAAATATTCAGCATTCGGACGTTTCCCGGGTGCTTTACCAAACGCGAAGGCAAAGCTTCTGATTATGAAATTCTGACTTGCCGCTTGGTAGACCGCGCTTTGCGTCCATTGTTCCCCGACAATTTCCACGCAGAAGTTTACGTAAACATCATTTTGTATTCAGCAGACGGTGTAGATATGCCTGATGCTTTGGCAGGTTTAGCTGCTTCTGCAGCATTGGCCGTATCCGACATTCCTTTCGGCGGTCCGATTTCAGAAGTACGTGTAGCACGCATTGACGGTCAATTCGTTATCAATCCTACATTCGAACAGCTTGAAAAAGCCGATATGGATCTGATGGTAGCTGCCACTTATGAAAACATCATGATGGTAGAAGGTGAAATGAACGAAGTGAGCGAACAAGATTTGTTAGAAGCTTTAAAAGCTGCTCACGAAGCAATCAAGATACACTGTAAGGCACAGATGGAACTGATGGAAGAAGTTGGTTCTACTGTTAAACGTGAATATTGCCACGAAGAAAATGACGAAGACTTACGCAAAGCCGTTCATGACGCTTGTTATGAAAAAGCTTATGCAATAGCTGCATCAGGAAACCGCAATAAACACGAACGTCAGGATGCATTTGATGCAATCTGTGAAGAATTCAAAGCTCAGTTTACAGAAGAAGAGCTTGAAGAAAAAGCAGGAATGATAGACCGTTACTACCATGACGTAGAAAAAGAAGCTATGCGTCGCTGCATCCTTGATGAAGGAAAACGTCTGGACGGTCGTAAGACAACAGAAATTCGTCCTATCTGGTGCGAAGTAGGTCCATTGCCTTATCCACATGGTTCTTCTATCTTTACCCGTGGAGAAACACAGTCTTTGAGTACCGTTACATTGGGAACCAAACTTGATGAAAAGATTGTGGATGATGTACTTGATCAGCACAAAGAACGTTTCTTATTGCATTATAATTTCCCTCCATTCTCTACAGGTGAAGCAAAAGCACAACGTGGAGTAGGACGTCGTGAGATTGGTCACGGTCACTTGGCATGGCGTGCTCTGAAAGGTCAGATTCCAGCAGATTATCCATATTGCGTACGTGTTGTTTCGGATATTCTGGAATCTAACGGTTCTTCTTCAATGGCAACTGTATGTGCCGGTACTTTAGCACTGATGGACGCAGGTGTACCTATTAAGAATCCGGTATCAGGTATTGCAATGGGATTGATCAAAAATGCCGGAGAAGAAAAATATGCCGTTCTGTCTGATATCTTAGGTGATGAAGATCACTTGGGAGATATGGACTTCAAAGTTACAGGTACTAAAAATGGTATTACTGCAACTCAAATGGATATTAAGTGTGACGGACTGACATACGATATTCTTGAAAAAGCATTGTTACAAGCTAAAGAAGGTCGTGAATACATCCTGAACAAATTGACAGAATGTATCGGTGAGCCTAGACAAGACTTGAAACCAAATGCTCCACGTATCGAAACAATGATTATCCCTAAAGAATTCATTGGAGCTGTAATCGGCCCGGGTGGAAAGATTATCCAGGGTATGCAGGAAGAGACAGGTGCAACTATTACAATTGAAGAAATTAATGGTGTTGGCCGTATCGAAATTGCAGGAAACAATAAAAAGATGATTGATGATGCAATGCGTCTGATAAAAGGTATCGTTGCTGTTCCTGAAATCGGTGAAGTATATCAAGGAAAAGTTCGTTCAATCATGCCTTACGGTGCATTTGTAGAATTCCTTCCTGGTAAAGACGGATTACTCCATATTTCAGAAATCGATTGGAAGCGTCTGGAAACTATCGAAGAAGCAGGCTTAAAAGAAGGTGATGATATTGAAGTTAAGTTACTGGATATTGATTCTAAAACTGGAAAATTCAAACTGTCACATAAGGTCTTATTACCTAAACCAGAAGGAATGGGAGAAGGTAACCACGCAAAACGCGAACGTAAGCCTCAACAAAATAAAGAACAGAAATAATAAACATTCTTTATAACAAAACATCCGAGATTTCAAATGAAATCTCGGACTGTTTTTGTTATATACACATTATATAGCTTCAGTTTCCTTCTTATTATACTTATTCCGATAATCTTTAGGAGTTACCTGAAAATGTTTAGAGAATTCCTTATAGAAATGAGAGCGATTAGCAAATCCCGTTTTATACATAATTTCTTGAACAGTCAGAGAAGTTGTCCGTAATAGTTTTGCAGCTAGATTTATTCGATATTCCTTTATGTAATCTTTAGGAGATTCTAAATCCATTTCTTTAAAACGACGATACAAAGTTCGCACACTCACTTGCATATACTCAGCCACCTCTTCCAAAGAAAGGTTTTCTGAGTCCACATGTTTCTCTATATATTCTGTTATTTTCGATAGAAATTCCTTATCTTCAGCCTTAACCAGATGTCCATGAGAAAAATCATACGCACAAGCAGAAGTATTATAAAAATCTTTCATCTTACTGCGATTCTCTATTAAACGTTCAACCACAGCCTTCAGATAGTCTATATTAAAAGGTTTTCCTATATAAGCATCCGCTCCAGCATCCAGCCCTGCAATCTTTTCCTGACTAGAATTTTTTGCTGATAATATAACTACAGGTACAGACATAGTATGCTTATTCTGCTTCAATCTTCTCGTCAGTTCAAAACCGTCTATACCCGGCATCATAACATCTGTAACAATCAACATAGGTATATCATTCTTTACTTCCTTCAATGCTTGCTCAGCATCATGTGCAACAACAACCCTAAATTTGTCAGAAAATGCTTCTTGTAACAACATTAACATTTCAGTATTATCATCAACTATTAGAATCTTATGTTTTGATGAAGCCAGATCTGTAGAGTTTTCAGAAATTTGTTCTAGCTGATCAGATTTCATTATTGGCAAAACGTTATTAATGTTGAGCATAGCATTATCATTAACATCTACCTTTTCTGATGTCAGTTCCAACATTGGAAGCAGAACGATAAATTCAGCATAACTGCCATATTCACTCTGAATTTGTATTTCTCCTTTTAGCAACTCAACCATGCTATGACAAATAGCGAGTCCTAAACCATTTCGAGAAGTCATTCCCTTTATAGTAGAAGCTTCCACACCATCCAGCACTTTATATCTGTTAAAAATCAAAGGAATATCCTCCTGACGAATACCTTTTCCCGTATTATACACCTTAATACGCAAACTTTGGTTATCAACTACATCTACCGTTACACGAATACGTCCCCCTACAGAGGTATATTTAAAAGCATTCGAGATTAAATTATTCAAAATTTTCGTCAAACTTTTACTTGTCGGTATTCCAAAAAAATATTTTCTGACACTACATTTTCAAATTGAATCATGTTTTGCTCTGCCAACTCCGAAAACGAATGAATAATATCATTACATAAAGCTGAAATATCTATCTGTTGGATACATTGAACCTGGTGTCCCGTTTCCAGTCTTCTAAAATCAATAATCTCCTGAATCAAAGCATTTAACCTCTCTGCATTTGCTTTTATCAATGAGACATATTTATGTACATACTCCGAATGGTCATATTTCAACAAGCGCTCACAAGGGCCATATATAAGTGTAAGCGGAGTAGAAAACTCATGAGTTATATTAGTAAAGAAACGTAGCTTTTCCTCATATAAATCTTCTTTATGTTGTTGCTCCATTTTTTCCAGCACTAATAGCTTTTTACGCTGTTGCTTTAATAAAAACCAGCGAATACACAACAACACAGCCAACAAAAGCAATAGAACATAAATAACAACAGCTAACGTACTTAAATACCAGGGGAAAGCAATAGTTATATGCACAGAATAAACAGGACTAAACTCCCCTGTTGTCTGATTCTTATAACGAACTTCAAGAAGATAATCTCCATAATTCATCTGAGTAAAAGAGATACTGTTATTCGTTCCATTATCTATCCATTCCGTTTTCTCATTCAAACGATACTGATAACTATAGTTAGTTGGATTTACATAATCTAACGCAAGAAAAGATATCGCAAAATTGTTCTGATCAGACTCTAATGACAGAGAAGGTTTATCTCCCCAACTCTGTACATCAACACACATGCCCTGTTCACCTAAAATATCAATGTTTGTAAAGCGTAATGGAGGTTTTACAGCTGCCTTATCAGAAACATACATTTCGTTATTAGTTATAGTAATAAAACCATTAATACCTCCAAAAAAATAAGGTATTGTCTTGACAGAATGAAGCTCCGTCACTAAATTCTAGTATTTCCAGCCCACTACCTTTTCCATAATTCTGAAATTTATTATTCAGCACATTAAAGCTGATAAGTCCTCCATTGGTTGCAATCCATAATCTTTTATTTTCGTCTAGAAGCATTGAATGAATTGTACTATTAATAAATCCATCCTGCTGATTAAAATACATTTCTTCATCATGTAACTTTTTAATCAGTCCTGCTCCTGTACCAAGCCAGAAAATATCTTCGTCACGAATTATCGAAAAGATATCATTCACAACTCTACTTGAATATTCATTTTTTAAAGGCATGGCAGCTAAACTATCGCCTTCTATATGAAAGAGTCCATATCCTCGATTACCAAACCAAATATTATCATGACTACTATCAGCAAATAGAGTAAAGAAATAATTTGAAGAAAAATTTCCACTATCAATGGTATAGCATTTTAAAGAATGAATATATGGAACGCCAGATCTGTCTTCAATACGTGCACGAATAACTCCTGTCCCAACGGTAGCTATCCAAAGAATCGAATCATTCTCTTCATATATGGCATGCACGTAATTGATTTTTCTGGCGAATAAACGCTCCTGATTTTTCTATCTCGGTATGAATAATAACTGAGACCAGCATCATGTCCTATCCAAACATAGGTCTGCAAACTTTTTGCAAATGCATATACAGAATTATTTATTAATCCACCTTCTTGAGAATTTATCAGTTCTGTCCTATAGTTCATATTATGCTTCAGAGGAGAAAAATCATAAATTTTAAGAATTCCCTCCCCTTTAGTACCTAACCATAATGTACCTTCATTATCCCAAAAAATAGACCGAACCGGCTTACCTATACTTTGATTTAGATCTTGATAGGTTACCGATGAAATTGAATACTTCCCCTCAGAATAAATATATACGCCTTGACCGTCTGTCGCAATCCACACAATATCTTGAAAACGATCTTTTAAGATCCGAAATACTCCAGACTTTATGCCTAAATCATCTACCGTATACTTATCATTTGCCTGCAAAGAAATCTTCAATAAACCATTTGTTTGAAACGCAACAAAAAAAGATGTTCCATCACGAAGTATATCTACAATGGTTCCTCTTCCATCCAATGCCTCTTTCCAGTTACAAATAAGCTTTTTTACAGGCTTATCCAAACTATATCCAAATAAATTATAATCTTTATCTAACCAATAAACCTGATTTTTATCTCCAAAGCCATAACGTACCTCTGTTTTTTCACTAGTGTTTAGTGTAGAGAGGGTATATTCTCCTTCCGGAGAATGTTTCATTTGATCCTAAAATCCGCAAGCAATCTCAATGGCAATCTCAATTGCAGTAAAGAGCTTGAACACTATGCATCATGATAGTATGAGCGTGAATTTTGTCCGATTTGTGCATACCTTCCCCTTACCCCAC
>ENA-OQAN01000901-OQAN01000901.1-human-gut-metagenome-genome-assembly--contig:-NODE-901-length-14163-cov-2.647193_pt1 | contig 14163 bp, 23 predicted proteins | sample MGYA00242735_ERZ504527 | MGnify/ENA primary metagenome ERZ504527 (study PRJEB26092, sample SAMD00036230) | human gut metagenome | host: Homo sapiens | study: EMG produced TPA metagenomics assembly of...
GCGCGCCACGGCGTGAGCGACGCCGCGTCGAGGATGCAACCCGTGGATGTTGGGCGAGCAGATGACGATGGCTTAGTCGCTGGTGTCACGCAAGCACGAAGTGCGTCCTCGTCAATCTGAAATTGCGCAGGCTCTGTATCCAAAAAGACCGCTTTGGCGTGGTTGGCCACGACGATGCTCTCGTACAGGCCAAAGGCTGGCGTGGGGATAATGACCTCGTCGCCGGGGTTGAGCATAGCATGAATGTTGCCGACAGGGCCTCGGTCGCGCCGTCGGTCAGGATGACCTCGTCGGCGGAAAACGCCAGGCCCGCGCCACCCATGTAGGCAGACAGCGCTTCGCGCAGAGCGGGGCGACCGTTGTTGGGCGGATAGTGCGTGTCGCCGCGGTCCAACGAAGCGGTCACCTCGGCGCTAATCATATCGGGCGTGGAAAAATCGGGCTCGCCGAGCGCGAGCGCAATGCATCCTGGTACTGGGCAGCGAGCGCGTTAATCCGACGGATGCCGGAGGGCTTGAGCGTGGCAAGCGAGGTGTTCATGGGCAGACGCATGGCGTTCCTTTCGTAAGGGTTGCACTAGGATAGCGCGGCGAGGCACCGCCAGACGGTGTAACCTAAACGGAAACCAACCGGAAAGGAGGCGGCATGGAGACGACCACACGCGGCGATGTGCCAAAAACGTTGCGAACCATTGCGTATATCAGCATTCCCGATAGCGCCGATCTTGAGTTTTTGCTCTGGGACCTGCAGGATGCCATCGCGCCTATGCTCAGCTTTCCGACACCGCGCTCCCCCGCCCGATCGATTTGGAAGCGGATGATGCCGGTGCAGTCGATGGCATCGTGCTAGCCATTGAAGATGTGGCTGACGATGAGACGTTGACAGCTATCGAGCAGGCGCTTGAACGCTTTGGCGGTACGGGAACGCGCGTCTATGCCGCGATTCGAGCCGCACAAGAGGGCGCTAAGCAGGCGCGCGGGACCGCCGTTCGTCTGCACAAGGCATGTGAGCGCCATGACCAATTGTGGTGTGGCGGCGTTGTCGTCTGTGCCGGCAGCGGTATTGCGGCGCTTCGCCACTCCCCGCGTATGGGCCTCTTGCGCCGGCCATTTTCCGAAGCGATGGACAAGCTCGTAGGCGCCGTTCGCATGGGCTGCTCCGTCGAGCATGCGCAGCGACTTGGCGGCGGCAATGCCGTCAACGTCAACGTCGACGGCATGGTTTGCGCCGAGCCAGCCGTGCCCGCGCCGATCTGGCGAGGCGTTCTGAAACGCCTCGGCGCCCGCGCCCAATCAGATATCTAAATTAGAGAGCGGCCCAGTCAACGGCTTCGTGCCAACGCTCAACAAGACGCTCCAGACGCCAGGCGGCATTGGCGGGACTCGTCGAGGGCAGGACGATGGCGGGCAGCCCGGTGCGTTCTTGTAGATAGCGCTTGTAGAGCCGGCCAGCTGTACCTCCGTTGCATATCACCTGCTCAATGGGAGCTGCGCCGGTAATGCGCTCGATATGTGCCGGCACAACGTTGCGAATGCTCGCGTCACTCGAGCCCTTAATGTCACAGCTCTCGATCACGTCCCACAGCCACGCCGCCGTTCAGCAGCATGGAGCGCTTGGCGACAATCGAGGCGTCGAGCGTCGCAGGCTCACCGCTTGCCAAAGGGTCGCCCTCGTTGGGCGGCACGGGCACACCGAGGCATGCGGCCATCACGCGCCAAAAGCGATTCTGAGGGTTACCGTAATAAAAGGCATTGGCACGCGAAAGCACCGAGGGAAACGACCCGAGCACCAAAACGCGCGAGCGCTCGTCAAACACGGGTTCAAACCCATGCTCAATTTGTTGATAGCCCTCGTCCGGCGCGGCCACGAGCTAGGCCCTCAGCAGATAGCGCACCTCGTAGGGTGCAAGCTCAAGGGTACCCGTCAGCTCGACCGTGGGAGCATCGTCGGCAAGCAGGTCGACGAAGGAGCCGTTGAGTTCGCCGGCTCCAAAGGTATAGGGCTCGTTCACGGCATTGACCGCCACAAGCACCGTCGCGTCGTCGCAGGCGCGCTCGAACAGCAGCTGCTTGTTCTGGATCACCACGTTGCGATAGGCACCGTAGTTGAGAGCACGGGCCGCCGCGTCGTCGGCCGAGCGCAGGTGCGTGAGCTGCGTGATGAACGCCGTCAGCTCGTTGGGCGCAGGCTCATCGAGCGCAGGGCGCAGCGCCCAGTCGCCATCGGGGCCGCCCTTTTCGCCAGCAATTCCCCACTCGCTACCGTAATAGACGCACGGAATGCCTGGCATGCCAAACAGCATGCCATAGGCGGGGCGTAGGCAAGACTTGTCGGTAAGGATGCTCGCCAGGCGCGGCACATCGTGGTTGTCGACAAACGACAGCAGGTGTTTGCCGCGGTAGATGCACCACGGATCGCCGCCAAACTGGCGATGCAACGAATGGGCAATCTCGAACATGTTGACCGAATTAAAGCTGGAGTAAAGGCCCTTGTAGCACTCGTAGTTGGTGCAGGAGTCGAGCATCTCTCGTTGACAATCTGGTTGTAGTCGCCGTGGAGCGTCTCACCGATCAGCACAAAGTCGGACTTGAGCTCACGGGTAAAAGTATGCAGGCGGCGCATAAAATCGCGATCGAGCATATAGGCGACGTCCAGGCGCAGACCGTCGACGCCAAAGACTTCGGCCCAGCGGCGCACGGACTCAAGCAGGTAATCGACCACAGCGGGATTTTGCAGGTTGAGCTTCACAAGCTCAAGATGGCCTTCCCAACCCTCGTACCAAAAGCCGTCACCATAGCAGGAGTCGCCGTCAAAGCTAATGTGGAACCAGTCCTTGTACGGCGAGTCCCACTTACGCTCCTGCACATCGCGGAAGGCCCAAAAGCCGCGACCGACGTGGTTGAAGACGGCGTCGAGCACCACGCGGATGCCGTGGGCGTGCAGCGTCTCGCATACGGCGGCAAAGTCGGCATCCCCACCCAGGCGGCGGTCGATATGGCGCAGGCTGCGCGTATCGTAGCCGTGGCTATCAGACTCGAGCGGCGGGTTGATCAGCACAGCGCCAATACCGAGCTCTTGCAGGTAGTCGGCCCATTGGGCGATTTTCATGATGGGCGCATCGGGGTTGGGCGCGGCGTTGGCAGCTGGGCGAGCTCATCCTCGGCAACGGGTGCAGCGTTTTCGCGCGGAGCCCCGCAAAAGCCCAGCGGATAGATCTGATAGAACGTCGTCTCGTATGCCCACATAAGCAACCTCCCGGTAAGCTCAACACAACGACATCCATTGTATGCCCGGCAGTAGCTAATTTGGGACGGGGCTCTTTTAGCTGCCCCGGCCCCTTTCCAAGTTGCGGTGGAATACGGACTGTTTGCCGGGTTTATTGGACCCAGCAGTCCGTATTTCACGCAACTGATAGGGGGATGTGGTTAGGCGACGGGCTTTGCGCGGCGTATGGCCGGGAATAGCACCGTGATAGCGAGGATGACGCCCACGACGGCGATTGCGCCACCTGCGCAGCCGATCCAGGCGATACCGGGACCCGAAACCACGGCTCCGCCAATCGCGGTACCCGTGCCGATACCGAGGTTGAACAGGCCCGAGAAGATCGACATGGCGACAGCCGACGAATCCGCCGGCGTGTACTTGATGAGCTCGGCCTGGAACGCCACATTGAAGGCCGTGGCGCAGCAGCCCCATAGCGCACAGACGGCAAGCACCAACACGAGCGCCGAGGCTGCAGGAGCCATAAGCAGCAGAGCCGCCGGCACGCCGGAAAGCGTAATAGCCAAGAACGGGAAGCGATGCCCATCGAACAGGCGGCCAAACAGCCAGCTTCCGAGCAGACCAGAGCAGCCAAACGCCGTCAGCGTCATGGTGATGCGCCCGCGTCGACGTGCGCGACCTGTGCCAGGAAGGGCTCGATATAGCTGTAGCTTGCGTAATAGCCAGTCGCCATAAAGACCGTGACCGCGTAGAGCGCGATCAGGAGCGGGTTCTTGAGCAGCTCGGGCAACTGTTTGACGGTAAAGCGCTCGCCCGCCGGCATGGCCGGGAACACGGTCGCCTGGTAGACGACCGCGATGGCCGAGAGGACCCCGACCACGGCAAACGTCATGCGCCAGCCACGGCCAAGCCAATAGCGCGACCGAGGGGCAGACCAAAGATCTGCGCGATGGACGAGCCCGTAGCGATCATGCTGATGGCGAGCGCCCCGTGGCGCGTGTCGACCAGGCGCGAGGCATAATCGAAGCGACCGACCAGAACACGGCATGTGCGCAAGCGACCACCAGGCGCGCACAGACCAGGATGGGATAAGTCGGCGCCACAGCGGACAGAAACTGGCCCAGCGAAAACACGGCCAGCACGCCCAGCAACATCCGCTTGAACTCAAAGCGCGAAGCGAACACCATGAGCGGCAGCGACAGCAGCATGACGCCCCAGGCATAGACCGAGATCATGATGCCGGCTTGGGACTCGGTGAGCGAGAACGACGCGGCGATGTCAGTCAAAAGACCGATGGGCATAAACTCCGACGTGTTGAACACGAAGGCGCAGCAGGTGAGTCCGATGAGCGGGAGCCACTGCTTGAGCGTGATGCCGTCTTGCCTTGCCTGAGTCATATATAACGTCTCCAATCGTTTTGAGCGGAGGCGATTATATAGCAACGGCCCCGCATCCGTCAGCAACAGATGCGGGGCCGAAAACAATTCGATACACAGAGGTTGCGCCGTCAATAAATAACTAAGCCAACCCCAGCAATATACCTGCCGAATGCACGACAAACGCCACGATCCAGGCGACCGTCACCTGAAACGCGAACACGGCAACGGCATAGCGCGCGCCCAGCTCACTCTTGACGGCGCCGATTGCCGCCACGCAAGGCGGGTACAGCAGCGTAAAGACCAAGAACACGTAGGCGGTGAACGGCGAAAACATGGTCGACAGTGCCGCGGGCGAGGTCGCGCCCAAAAGCACGGTGAGGGTCGAAATGACGCTCTCCTTGGCAATAAGTCCGGTGACGAGCGCCGTGGATGCACGCCAGTCGCCAAAGCCGAGCGGCGCCAGCGCCGGCGCGATAATGCTACCCAAACCGGCAAGTAGACTCTGCGACTGATCGGCGACCACATTAAAGCGAATGTCGAACGTCTGAAGGAACCAGATAACCACGGTAGCGGCAAAGATAATGGTAAAGGCCTTGGTAATAAAGTCCTTGGCCTTATCCCATGCCAGCATCACCGTCGTCTTGACGCTCGGCAGGCGGTAATTGGGGAGCTCCATGATAAACGGCACCGGGTCGCCCTTAAATGCCGTGCGGTTGAGCACCAAAGCCGCGATGCAACCAACCGCAATGCCAATCAGATAGAGCGAGACCATGGCGGGAACCGTCGCCTGTGGGAAAAACGCCCCGCACAGCAAGCCGTAAACCGGCAGCTTGGCCGAGCAGCTCATAAACGGCGTGAGCATGACGGTCATCTTGCGGTCGTGCTCGGATGGGAGCGTACGGGTCGACATGATAGCCGGCACGGTGCAGCCAAAACCGACGAGCATGGGCACAAAGCTGCGGCCCGACAGGCCAAAGCGACGCAATACCTTATCCATGACAAAGGCCACGCGCGCCATGTAGCCCGAGTCTTCCAGAATGGAGAGGAACAAGAAGAGCACGACGATAATCGGCAGGAAGGTCAGCACGCTGCCCACACCCGTAAGCACGCCGTTGACAGCCAGCGAGCGCACTACGTCGTTGGTGCCGAACGCCTTGAGACCCGCATCGGCCGAGGCGATGATGGCAGCGATGCCGTCCTCCATAAGCCCCTGCAACGCCGCGCCGATCACGCCAAACGTCAGCCAAAAGACGAGACCCATGATCACCAGGAACGCCGGAATGGCCGTGTAACGACCCGTCAGGATGCGGTCAATCTTGACGGAGCGCACGTGCTCGCGGCTCTCGTGCGGCTTGACGACGCAACGCCCGCACACGTCGCCGATAAAGCCGAAGCGCATGTCAGCCAGCGCAGATAGACGGTCGGTGCCGGCCTCGCCTCCATTTGGCTAATGATGTGCTCGATGGCGTCGAGCTCGTTGCGGTCCAGGTGAAGCGCCTCGGTCACCAGCTCGTCGCCCTCAACCAGCTTGGTCGCCGCAAAACGCACGGGAATGTGCGCCGTCGCGGCATGGTCCTCGATAAGGTTGGCGATGCGTGAATGCAGCGATGCAGCGCGCCGCCGTCCGGACCATCGGACGCGCAGAAGTCCAGGCGACCGGGGCGCTCGCGGAACCGCGCCACGTGCAAGGCATGATCCACCAACTCGCCAATGCCCTCGTTGCGGGCAGCACTAATGGGAACAACAGGCACGCCCAGCAGGCTCTCGAGCAGGTTGACGTCCACGGCGCCGCCGTTGGCCGTCACCTCGTCCATCATGTTGAGCGCGATGACCATGGGTCGATCGAGCTCCATAAGCTGCAGCGTCAGGTAAAGGTTACGCTCGATGTTGGTGGCGTCGATGATATCGATGATGGCGTCGGGGTGCTCATCCAGGATAAACTGGCGGCTTACGATCTCCTCGCCCGTGTACGGCGACAGAGAATAAATGCCGGGCAGGTCGGTAACGCTTGCCTCGGGGTGGTTGCGGATGGTGCCATCTTTGCGGTCGACCGTCACGCCAGGAAAGTTACCGACATGCTGGTTGGAGCCCGTCAGCTGGTTGAACAGCGTGGTCTTGCCGCAGTTTTGGTTGCCGGCGAGGGCAAAATGCAGCGGTGCGCCCTCGGGCACGGCCGTCTTTGCCGCGCGGGGCGAATACGTCCCCTCGCCCAGGGCCGGATGCTCCGTCGTGCCGATTGCGGCGTTAGCGCGCGGACCCGTATCGGTGTCGTGAATGCCACGAGCTCGATGCGAGCAGCATCGTCCTTGCGCAGCGTCAACTCGTAGCCACGCAGGCGAATCTCGAGCGGGTCGCCCATGGGGGCGTACTTCATCATGGTGACTTCGGTGCCCGGCGTTAGGCCCATGTCCAAAATATGCTGTCGGAGTGCCTGATCGTCCGATGCCACCGATGCGACAACGGCGTCCTTTCCAATCTCGAGTGTATCGAGTCTCACGTCCGCGTTCCTCCCCCGGCGCCACAGGGCGTTGCATTTTGTTTATCTTGGCTAACCGTTTGCCATGGCTAACCATTTAACCACGCATGATAGCGCGAACACACACCGATGTTCAATCGACAGATTGCCGCTCTGGCGGGCTTGCAGCGTCAAGTGGTTACGGCGTTTGGTAAAACCGCGTAACTAGAAACCGTGACGCTCCAGGAAGCGGAAGGCTAGGCGAATCCAAGGACGGACCGCCACCTGCTTGTCCTCGTTGTCGACCGCGGTGTTGGCGTTGCCGAGCGAAAGGCCGTGGCCGCCCTGGTCAAAGACGTGCATCTCGCATGCGACGCCCTCCTCGGCCATGCGCTGCGCAAACGGATAGACCTGCGCGATCGGCGCCGTCTTGTCATCGGACACGCCCCACACAAAGGTCGGCGGCATCTGACGCGAAACATGCGTGGTGGGGCAGATATCGGCCAAATGCTCGTCAGTTGCCTCGCCACCCGTCACCATCGACAGGTAGTCGTTGAGCAGATCGCGCCCCGTCTTGCCGCCCGTCTTGGGCACACGCAAGTCAATGCGCGGATCGCGCGTCTGCATGTCGCGCACATAGGCAAAGTCGAGCAGCGGATAGCCCAGCACCACGGCATCGGGACGAATGTCGTCCGGACGCGCCCCTGCCAGGCCCGCGAAGGGACCGGTCTTCCACTGTGTCGCCAGCGAGGCGCAGATCATACCGCCCGCAGAAAAGCCCACAACGCACACGCGCTTGGGATCGACATGCCACTCGTCGGCATTCGCACGAACCGTGGCGACCATCTTGGCAAGATCTGCTGGGGGTGAGGAAAGCTCACGTCACCCGTGCCACTCGTCACATAGTTGAGCACAAAGGCCTGGTAACCGTGATCCAAAAACGCAAACGCCACGGGATCCTGTTCATGCGGGGCGATATGCGTAAACGCACCTCCGCCGCAGATAATCACGGCAGGGCGGCGGCCATTCGGTTTATCGGGCAGCGGCTCGGCACCCAAATACGTAAACGTCGCTGGATATTCCTCGGTCGGTTCCTCGCCCCACAGCGCGTGGTTCTCGACAATCATATGTGCTCCCTTCGCGCAAATTATGCGCCCTTGTTTTTCGTCTTCAAGCGTACCCCACTTGGGCCCGTGGCACAGAAACACTTCAGCAACAAGCTTCCCATCAACTGATATATCACATAATCCCAGCTCAGGACCATCGCTGAGCAGCGTAGAATAGGGGACGTTGACCAAGCCGCGAAACACATATGAAACGTTTCCGGCAAACCAAACGCGCGATATGCGCCTATTTAAGTTGGAGGCAACTATGGGTCTGCTCGATTCGCTTAAGTCCACCTTCACCTCGACGGGCGAGGCGTCCGTTCCGCCCGCAGCAAGCTTCGCCACCCGCGAAGCGTCATCTATGCCCCGTCAACGGCGTGCTCGTCAACCTGAACGAGGTCCCCGACGAGACGATCGCCTCGGGCATGCTTGGCCAGGGCTATGGCATCGAGCCCATTACCGGCACCATCTATGCGCCCGCCAACGGCCGCATCGGCGCCACCACCGTCACCAACCACTCCATTGGCATGATCACCGAGGACGGTCTTCGCGTGTTCATCATGTTGGCCTGGGCACCGTGGAAATGAACGGCAAGGGTTTTGCCCGCTTTGTCGAGATGGGCGATGTGGTCAAGGCAGGCCAGCCGCTCATCAGCTTCGACCGCGAGGCCATTAAGCCGCTGGCCACGAGGACATCGTGACCGTCATCGTCTCCGAGCTCGATCGCCTTAAGAGCATCGACCATGTCGGCGAGTCTGGAACGCTTATCGGCGGCAACCCGCTCGTCAAGCTTGGCGACCCGCTGCTGGTTGCCAAGACCAAGTAGTCAGGCCCCGCGCCACACAGCCAAAAGGCACCTCGTCAAGCGCCCGCGACCATTTGGCCGCGGGCGCTTTTCGTTTGAAAAACCATCCCGCCAATGCCTTATCTGTATAGCCCAAATGAGCCGAGCTGCTAGAATATCGAACTGTATGGATAACTATCATTCAACCGTTATGGAGGATACGTGAACCGCACCAAAATCGCGCAGCTCTACGCCGACGCCGAGTCGCTCGGCGGCCAGACCGTCACCGTCGCCGGCTGGGTCAAGTCCGTCCGCGACATGAAGAACTTTGGCTTTGTAACGCTCAACGACGGCAGCTGCTTCCGCGACCTGCAGGTCGTCATGAACCGCGAGGCACTCGACAACTACGACGAGATCGCCCATCAAAATGTCTCGGCCGCCCTCATCTGCACCGGCACCGTCAAGCTGACCCCCGATGCGCCCCAGCCTTTCGAGCTTTCTGCCACTTCCATCGAGGTCGAGGGCGTCAGCGCCCCGGATTACCCGCTGCAGAAGAAGCGTGCAACCGTCGAGTTCCTGCGCACCCAGCAGCACCTGCGCCCGCGCACCAACCTGTTCCGCGCCGTGTTCCGCATCCGTTCTGTCGCGGCTGCCGCCATCCACCGCTTCTTCCAGGAGCAGGGCTTTGTCTACGTCAACACCCCCATCATCACCACGAGTGACTGCGAGGCGCCGGCGAGATGTTCCGCGTGACCACGCTCGACCCCAAAAATCCGCCCCTCACCGAGTCCGGCGAGGTCGACTGGAGCCAAGACTTCTTTGGCAAGCACGCGAGCCTCACCGTGTCCGGTCAGCTCAATGCCGAGAACTTTGCCATGGCCTTTGGCGACGTGTACACCTTTGGCCCCACCTTCCGCGCCGAGAACTCCAACACCACGCGCCATGCCGCCGAGTTTTGGATGATCGAGCCCGAGATGGCCTTTGCCGATCTGAACGACTACATGGATAACGCCGAGGCCATGCTCAAGTACGTCCTTAAGGACGTTATGGCCACCTGTCCCGACGAGCTCAACATGCTCAACAAGTTTGTGGACAAGGGCCTGATCGAGCGCCTGGACCATGTCGCCAACTCCGACTTTGCCCGCGTCACCTATACCGAGGCCGTCGAAATCCTGGAGCAGGCCGTCGCCGCCGGCCACAAGTTTGACTACCCCGTGAGCTGGGGCATCGACCTGCAAACCGAGCACGAGCGTTTCCTGACCGAGGAGCACTTTAAGCGCCCGACCTTCGTGACCGACTACCCGGCAGAGATCAAGGCCTTCTACATGCGCATGAACGACGACGGTAAGACCGTCGCCGCCGCCGACTGCCTGGTTCCCGGTATCGGCGAGATTATCGGCGGCTCCCAGCGCGAGGAGCGCCTGGATCTGCTCGAGGCCCGTATCAAGGACCTGGGCATGAATCCCGAGCAGTACAAGTACTACCTTGACCTGCGCCGCTACGGTTCCTGCAAGCACGCCGGCTACGGTCTGGGCTTCGAGCGCTTGGTCATGTATCTGACCGGCGTGGGCAACATCCGCGACGTCCTGCCGCACCCGCGCACCGTGGGCAACGCCGACTTCTAATCGTCGGACGTTAGCTCGCGTCGCCACACGCCAACGCTCATCGCACAAGCGTCTCTCGACATCGGTCGAGAGACGCTTTTTCAACAGCATCCGTCAAGCTTTTGGCAAGTTTTTGGTCAGTTGGGCAGGGCTGTTGAAAACTCGAACCGCCGTTTGCCGACGACTACCGACCGCCAGACGCCCTGCGCCCCTGGGAAAACCCCGCGCCCTAGGTCCATACCGTCGCCACCCAAAACGGAAAGGACGTGGGCACCATGACCGAAGCCGCTGTTGAAACCTACGACACCACAACGAGAGGCGCCGCTCGATGGCAGCCTATCGCGCCGTTCGCATCCTGCAACTATTAAGCGAGAACACCGGCGAGGACAAGGCCATGCTTTCCGATGAGTTGATCCGGCGCCTCGCCCATCCCGACGACCCCGCCCGCATGCCCATCTCGGCGGCGCGACGCAGCATCTACACCGCCATCTCCGCACTTCGCCATGCCGGATACGAAATTGAGTACAAACGCGGCGTGGGGTATCGGCTCTTGACCCGTCCGCTCACCGACGAAGAGATCATCCGGCTCCACGGCATGGTCATGCGTAACCGCTCTACGCCCATTGCCATTCGAAAAAGCATGGCTCAGCACTTGGTCGCCATGGCGAGTGCCGACGTTCGCGGCTACCTCGATGCACCCGAGCCTGCTCCAAGCGCCGGTGGCAAATCCACCAAGGCCATGCGCACGCCCGTCAAGCGCATCGACACCTGCGAGCTCATCGAGCAGGCCATCGACCACGGAACCACGGTGAGTTTTGATATTTCGAGCGTCACGACACGTGGCGAAACTGAAGTAGCACGGATGACACTCCGCCCCTTTGCCATCAAGCAACGAGACGGCATCTCGTATTTGCTGGGAACGGTCTATGACGCCCGAGGCGCCGATGACACGCTGCGTACCGTAGAGATCGGCCGCATGAGAAACGTCACCACGCGTCTCCTCGACGGCAAGAAGCTCTTCGCCGCCTCGACGAGGAGGACGACGCCTCTGCCGCATAAGAACCTCCGCCGTCCATTCGACTACCCGTACCGCCCATCCGGTTCTGTATTAAAAAACCTGCCAGGTTATTGTAAAAATGGACATCCGCGCTACTATAGTTCCACTTGCACTTTGTTTGAGTGCAGTATTTCCAGCTATTTCTATACTGGGGGTAACGATATGAAGGACATCACCATCAGCCGCAGGAGCCTTCTGGTCTCTGCTGGCCTGCTCGCGCTCGCTCCGCTCGCCGGATGCGGCGGCAACTCTGGTTCCGGCTCTGCTGCCGCCGGTTCCGACTACACCGTCGGCGTTCTGCAGCTCACTGAGCACTCCGCACTCGACGCCGCCAACGACGGCTTCGTCAAGGCCATCAAGAAGAGCGGTCTCAAGGTCAAGATCGATCAGAAGAACGCCCAGAACGACCAGTCCACGTGTAAGTCCATCGCCGACAAGTTCGTGGGCGATGGCGTCGACCTGATCTACGCCATCGCTACGCCCGCCGCGCAGGCCGCCGCCGGCGCCACCGCCGATATCCCCATCGTGGGTTGCGCCATCACCGACTACGCCGCCTCGGGCCTGGTCCAGGACAACGATAAGCCCGGCACCAACGTCACTGGCGCCTCCGACCTCACCCCGGTCGCCGAGCAGCTCGAGATGATGCAGAAGGTCCTGCCCGACGTTAAAAAGGTCGGCTTGCTCTACTGCACCGCCGAGTCCAACTCCGACGTCCAGATCAAGGCCGCCAAGAAGGAGCTCGACAAGCTGGGCCTGGACTACACCGACTTCACCGTCTCGAGCTCCAACGAGATCCAGTCCGTCGTCGAATCTGCCGTGGGCAAGGTCGACGCGCTGTACTCCCCCACCGATAACACCATCGCCGCGGGCGCTTCGCAGGTCGGCCAGATCTGCAAGGAGAATAAGCTCCCCTTCGTAACCGGCGAGGAGGGCATGTGCATGGCCGGCGGCCTGTTCACCCTCTCCATCAACTATGAGGACCTGGGCTACGCCGCGGGCGAGATGGCCGTTAAGATCCTGAAGGGCGAGGCCAAGCCCGAGGATTTGCCGATCAAGCACCTCTCGAGCAAGGACCTGGTCGTCGTCAAGAACGACGAGATGGCCGAGGCCCTGGGCATCGACCTTTCCGCTCTGGACGAGTAGCGCCATGCGCGGTAACGCGTCTAGGACCCGCACTCGCGCCATAGCTGCGTTATTCAATATCTGAGCCACAGGGGCGAACGCCAAAGACCGGCGTTCGCCCTGCTTGTTACGGATGAGACAAAACATCCGACCGCAGCTCTTTCATACATTGTTACCGCTATCATGGTGACTCACGTGTCCACCCTATCCTAGGAGGTATGAAGCATGCTCATTGCATTGCAGGGCGCCATTTCGCAGGGCGTCCTCTGGGGCATTATGGTGCTTGGCGTGTTTATCACGTTCCGCCTGCTCGACATCCCCGATATGACCTGCGACGCAGCTTTGCCCTCGGCGGCTGCGTCTGCGCCGTACTCATCGTCAATAACAACGTCGACCCGCTGCTCGCCGTGCTGGCCGGCATGTGCGCCGGCGCCATCGCGGGCGCGGTCACGGGCATTTTGACCACGGTCTTTGAGATTCCCGCGATCCTCGCCGGAATCCTCACCCAGATCAGCCTGTGGTCCATCAACCTGCGCATCATGGGCAAATCCAATACGCCCATCCTCGCCAAGGGCACCGTGTTCTCGGCCGTCAGCAACATGACGGGTCTACCGCAGTCCACCGTCGCCATCATCCTGGGCATTGTGCTGGCCGTGGCCATCGTCGCCATCCTGTATTGGTTCTTTGGCACCGAGATCGGCTCGGCGCTGCGCGCCACCGGCAACAACGAGTACATGATCCGCGCTCTGGGCGTCAACACCAACTCCACCAAGATGATCGCCCTCGTGCTCTCCAACGCCCTCATCGGCCTTTCGGGCGCGCTCATCTGCCAGAGCCAAAAGTATGCCGACATTGGCATGGGCACCGGCGCCATCGTTATCGGTCTTGCCGCCATTGTTATCGGCGAGGTGCTCGGCCGTCTGCTGCCCGGCGGCCTCACGCAGTTTAGCGTCCGTCTTGCCTCCGCCGTCTTTGGCTCCGTGGTGTACTTCCTCATCCGCGCCATCGTGCTGCAGTTGGGCATGGACGCCAACGACATGAAGCTGCTCTCCGCCGTGATCGTCGCCGTGGCCCTGTGTGTGCCCGTGGTTTGGGAGCGTTATAAGCTCCGCAGCTCCTACACGAAGGGGGATGAGGCAGATGCTTAAGCTCTCACACGTCAAGAAGACCTTTAATAAGGGCACCGTCACCGAGAAGCGCGCGCTCACCGGCGTCGACCTTACCCTCAACGATGGCGACTTTGTAACCGTGATCGGCGGCAACGGCGCCGGCAAGTCCACGCTGCTCAACATGATCGCCGGCGTGTATCCGCTCGATTCGGGCGTATCGAGCTCGACGGCACCGACATCTCGCGTCTGAGCGAGTCCACAGCGCGCCAAGTACCTGGGCCGCGTGTTCCAGGACCCATGCGCGGCACGCAGCCGACATGCAATTG
>ENA-OQAN01000902-OQAN01000902.1-human-gut-metagenome-genome-assembly--contig:-NODE-902-length-14149-cov-3.064256_pt1 | contig 14149 bp, 24 predicted proteins | sample MGYA00242735_ERZ504527 | MGnify/ENA primary metagenome ERZ504527 (study PRJEB26092, sample SAMD00036230) | human gut metagenome | host: Homo sapiens | study: EMG produced TPA metagenomics assembly of...
GAAAATCTGTGTTCCGATAGTGGGAAAAACAGTACCGGAGATTTTAGAAAACGCAAAAAGTGCAGTACAGGCAAAAGCAGATGTAGTGGAATGGAGAGTGGACTGGTACGAAGATGTATTTTCGTTTGAGTGTGTCGAACATGTCTTGCGTAAGCTATGTGAAATTACAGGAGAGATTCCGCTTTTATTCACATTCCGTACACTGCAGGAGGGCGGAGAACAGGCAATCGATGCAGCGGCGTATAGAGAATTGAATGAAAAAGCAGCCCGGACTAAGATGGCAGATCTGATCGATGCAGAATTATCAGCAGGAGAGAAAACGGTGAAATCTCTCATAAAAACAGCGCATACCTTCGGAGTGAAAGTGGTGGTTTCCAATCACGATTTTGAGAAAACTCCTTCCAAAGAAGAAATCGTGGCAAGACTTCAGAAGATGCAGGAACTTGGGGCAGACCTTCCCAAGATCGCAGTGATGCCGCAGTGCAGGAAAGATGTGCTGACATTGCTTGCGGCAACGGAAGAGATGGCAGGAACCTATGCCGATCGCCCCATCATCACGATGTCTATGGCAAAAGATGGAGTGATCAGCAGACTCTGTGGAGAAGTATTTGGCTCTGCGCTGACTTCGGGGCGGCAGGACAAACATCTGCGCCGGGGCAGATTGAAGTGGAGAAACTAAGAGGAGTGCTTGAAATTTTTCATTAGAGAAAGAGCTGTGAAGCTCTTATCGTTTCCTGCATTCCTCCGCTTTATCCTCATTCCAGTACAAGTTTTCCGGTCTGTACTGCTTCTTCATACCGACTGATCTTGTATTCCAGGCGTTTTAACATTTGCGAAATCTTGTTCTGTTGTTCGATCAGATGTTCTTTCTGTTCCAGTAAGAGATGGAGTCTTGCGGGGATCGTCTCGTCTCCTTCCTGGAACAGATGCACGTATTCGATCATGGATTCGACTGGAAGACCTGCATTTCTCATACACAGGGCGAGTTCAATCCAGCCCAGATCCGCTTCTCCGTAATTACGAATACCACCGGACGTTCGAGGAACCGCCGGAATCATACCGATGCGTTCATAGTAGCGCAGGGTGTCCTGTGTGATCTGATATTTTTCACTGACTTCTTTGATCGTCAAAGAGAATCCCTCCTTTTTGGAAATTCGAGTATTTGTGTACTCTTGATATAAGAATACTATAAAGCATGGAGTGTGCTCCAAGTCAATATATTTTTGAAAAAAATGTCGGGCAGATTAGATTCCGGGTTGCTGACAGAGGATGGCAAGAGTATAATGAAAAAAATGAGAATTCTTCTGATTCGCAGAAAGGAGCAGAAAATATGAATGTTGAACAAGACTATATTATGCGTATGATCAAGGAATTTGCAAATGTATTGGGAAGACTGCTATTCAACAAGAAGAAACCCATGTATGAACTGGATGTAACGAACAGATACCATGTAGGAGATGATCTGTATACACGTTTATGCAGGATGGCTGATGAAGGAAAGATCAATGAAGCGGAAAATCTTCTCTATGAAGAAATGGTACCGGGAGATATGGATTATCTGGAGATGGCGCTGGCATTTTATGCGTATTTGAATTGTTTTGAGGACGAGGTCCTTCACAGGTATCATTACACAAGAGATGAGATCAAAGAAGGAATGGAAGATTTTCTGGACAGATATGGATGCAGTGATATGAAAGAATTACTGGGGGAATAAATACAATGGAAAGATCAAGAGAAGAATTGGATACACGATTAAAACAGCAGATACAGTTTATTGTAGAAGTAGATAAAGTAAAGAATATTTTCAGGCAGACATATCTTGCGGATGCAAACAGAAAAGAGAATGACGCAGAACATTCCTGGCATCTGGCGCTTATGGCAGTACTTTTAAAGGATTACATGAAAGAAGAGATAGATCTGGCGAAGGTGATGATCATGGTTCTGATCCATGATCTTGTTGAGATTGATGCGGGAGATACGTATGCATATGATGAAAGTGGTGCAGCGACCAAGAGAGAACGGGAAGAAAAGGCGGCTGATCGTATTTTTGGATTACTGCCAGAAGATCAGGGACAAGAATTCCGCAAGTTGTGGGAAGAGTTCGAAGCTTATAAGACTCCGGAAGCAAAATATGCCCATCTTCTCGATAATTTCCAGCCTCTTTTGCTGAATGATGCTTCAGGTGGGAAAAGCTGGGAAGAGCACGGAGTACACAGAAGTCAGGTGTATAAAAGAAATGAGCGGATCCCGGAGACTTCAGAGATAATCTGGGAGCAGATGAAGGAGATCATTCAGAAGCATATTGAGCAGGGACACTTATTTGAAGATTGATAAACTGTAAATAGAAACTGACAAAGAGGTGGGAAACATGTATGAAGCAGGAGTAGAGAGACTGCAGGAAATGATCGATGAGAGCAGCAATATTGTATTTTTCGGAGGAGCAGGGGTATCTACCGAAAGTAATATTCCGGATTTTCGGAGCGCGGATGGAATTTATCATCAGTCTTATAAATATTCACCTGAGGAAGTAGTAAGCCACAGTTTTTATGAAAAGCATCCGAAAGCGTTTTTTGAGTTCTATCGGGAGAAGATGATGGTATTGGATGCAAAGCCCAACGCCGCACATTTGAAGCTGGCAGAACTTGAGAATGCAGGTAAGATAAAAGCAGTCATCACACAGAATATTGACGGGCTGCATCAGGCCGCGGGAAGTCAGGTTGTGTATGAACTGCATGGAAGTATTCATCGGAATTACTGTGAAAAATGCGGACGGTTCTATGATGCAGGGTTTGTGAAAGCGGCAGAAGGAGTACCAGTGTGTTCATGCGGAGGGCGGATCAAACCGGATGTTGTTCTATATGAAGAAGCGCTGGACGGAACGATAATCGAAAAGGCTGTCAGGGCGATTTCGCAGGCAGATATGCTGATCATCGGAGGCACCTCTCTGGTTGTATATCCGGCAGCAGGATTTATCGACTATTTTCGCGGAAAGTATCTGGTAGTGATCAATAAATCAGAGATGGCAAAGGCAGTCAGAGCAAACTTAAGTATTTCCGCGCCGATCGGAGAAATTCTGGGAAGAATTAAAGTGAAATAAAAATCTGCAGAGAGTGCGTTGAGAAATTATATTCGGCACTTTCTGCAGATTTTTGCTTTTATTTGTTTTAGTTGCAGCTTTCCCATCTTCCGGATGCACCGCAAGGCAGTACAAGACCAGTATTTTTGACCGGAAGACCGATTTCCTGAGATTCGACTTTTCCGTTCCATGGTTTTAACTCAGTTGCAAGCATATAGGTCAGAACAGCAGGAGCAAGTCCTGTTGTATAAGAATTCACAAGGAAGAACAGAGCATCCTTTGACAGAATCTTCGTACACAACTGAATGAGCGGGTGGATCATGTCTTCAATCTTCCAGATCTCACCTTTGGGACCTCTTCCATAAGAAGGAGGATCCATGATGATGGCATCATAAGTGTTGCCTCTGCGGATCTCACGTTCTACAAACTTACGCAGTCATCGACAAGCCAGCGGATCGGTGCACCTTCAGACCGGAGGAGAGCGCATTTTCCTTTGCCCATGTGACCATTCCCTTGGACGCATCCACATGAGTGACCTGTGCGCCAGCTGCAGCCGCAGCCAGTGTGGCGCCCCCGGTGTAGGCAAAAAGGTTTAAGACTTTGACAGATCTTCCGGCTTTTTTGATCTTTTCAGAGAACCAGTCCCAGTTGGTTGCCTGCTCCGGGAAGAGCCCGGTGTGTTTGAAATTAAATGGTTTTAAATTAAAGGTGAGAGATCCGTAATGAATCTGCCACTGCTCCGGGAGACTGAAAAATTCCCATTCGCCGCCGCCTTTTTTGCTTCGGTGATAGTGTCCATTTCTGGATTTCCATCCTTTGTCTGTTTTTGGAGTGTCCCAGATGACCTGCGGGTCAGGACGAACCAGGATATAATCTCCCCATCGCTCCAGTTTTTCACCTTTTGAGCAGTCTATGACTTCGTAATCTTTCCAATTATCAGCTATCCACATAATAATAGAGTTCCTTTCGTACTGTATGATTGTTTTATCTTCTCATAAATAGAAGAAATTTTCAACTGTATGAGCAAAAATGATAAGCAAAAAGCACGGTAGAAACCGTGCTTTTTGCTTTTGGTATGTCATTGAGAGGTTTTCCTCGTTGCTTTGCAGTTTGTATTATTATATACAAATCTGGGGAATATCCTACAATGAGGATGTATATATAAATTGGAGTTCACCGTCGCAAGACTGTTCTTGGGGGAAACAGTCGGCGAAAGTATAACTGCAACAGCAACCAAATTAAATGGTCGATGACTTATGACTCATTCATAAGTCGGTTTTAATATATCACGCAGAAAAAAGAGTGTCAAGAAATCAGAATAAAAAAATTTTGATTTTTACTATTTGACAAGAAATTGTGAAAATCTACCGAAAAAATTGTGCGATTTTTGTTACATGTGCTACTTCCGAAACGATACGACAATAAGAAAAAGGTTCCGATTCTGTGGGATTTCAAAAATGGCAAATCTTAAAGAGGGGAAAAAGGAAAAGATTGTAAAAGAGTTTCTTCATATTATAATAGATTCTTTTCTTTGCATGTGAGCATGACAGTTCAGAGCCTATGTCTAACATCGAGTGTGAGCGGCTGTATTGTATTAAAAAAAAGGTGGATTCCGAAAACAACTTGAACTAAAAAAGTTCAAGTTGTTTTTTTTGTGCATAATGCACAAAGAGGAAGGAGAGGAAAATGACAAACCGAGAGTTGTTCAGAGTAAGCAAAAAGAGATTATGTGAATTAACCAGTCAGTATTACGAGCCGGTAATATTGAAAGAGGTAGCATATGAAAAAGTTTCCAAGCACTTTGGATATTTTCTATTTTTTATGAATCAAAATCAGCATGAGGTAAAAGTGTATTTTGACAGGTACAGAGATACAAATATCCTTCGGATTGAGTGTAGGCAAGAAGCTTTTGAGAAAATGTATCATCCATCTGATCAAGAACTTATAACCTTCGGATTGATTAGAAAAGAAAAGTATGAGCAACTCTGCAGATGTGCATAAGGGGGGAAAAGCATGTATGATCGGGCGAAAGAACAACAAAAAGAAATTGCAACAATAAAGGAGAGAACCATACACCTGAATCTTTCAGATGCAGATTGCAAGAGAATCTCAACGTATGCAGCCAAAGCAAATATCACAGTATCACAATTACTGGAAAGTTTTATCGGAGATCTGGTAAATGGGACGTATACCAATGGAAGTGATGAAAGAGATTATGCCCAAGAATGGTTTGAACGCTGTGGTTATGGCATGAATTCTGAGAAAACATTTTTAAGGTATATATTGGAAGAAGGGCTGATGTGGAGTTTTTGCTGAATGGTTTAGAAGGTATAAAGAAAAGTAAAGAACTGATACAAATGCTAACAGAGGAGTTACAAAAAGAAATTGACCGTCAGCGAGAAAATCCTGAATATCAATACGAATGGGCAGAAGAGGATAAAGAATGTATTCGAACGGAGCAGGAAGAGTTGGATGCAGCGATTCTGTCTGTGAAAGAGTGGTGGGAAGAGTATCAGGCATGGAAAAAGCAAAAAAACTGGTGGGATGTTGGAGAAGATACTGCGGAACGAACATTTGATGAAGAACTGACAATCATCCAGGAATGGTGGGATACATACCGAAGTCTTTTAGGAACTGAAACAGAATAAGTAAGATGTTCCGAAATTCGGAACATAAGATATGAGGAGAAAATACATGATAAAAATTTTATACGAAGACAGAAAAATTATTGAAGAAATGTACAATAGTCAGATGCCGATTAACAGGATTGCGGACAGGATAAATGTTGCCAGATCTACACTTTATCGAGAATTGCGAAGAGGAGGGGTGACAGAGCATCCGATTTGTATTCTGCTGATTTGGCACAGAAGAATACGAAACAGAGGAAATGGTTTTAAACAGTAAACGGTAGAAGTGAGAGAAAGTCGGAGTGTCAGGCAAATGAAGATAAGCGAGGAACGGATTAAATGGGTATTACGTGATTATGAGGGTGTTCTGAAATACTGTGATGCCAGATATGAGAATTATCATAGAAGTTATATCTGTGAGAAACAGGAACTGCAAAATTTTGTACTGCCAAAGATAGACTTTGAACCACGGAGCAGTAGTGGAGGGGACAAGCGAGATTTATCGGATTTATATGAAAATTGGACGGAACGCCAGAAGAAGTTCCAAAAGGAGCTGATCAGTCTGATGCTTGAAGTCGAAAAAGAGCGGGAGGAAATACATCGTATCTGGCTGTGCTTTCAGATGCTGCCTAAAAAAGAATATGAAATTTTGCAAAAACTGTATGTAGATCACCGTCCTTACAAAGAAGTAGAACTGGACAGTGGGATCAGTCATCGAGCCTTTGAAAGGATCAGAAAGCATGCAATCGAATTGATCCAGAAAGCCTATGAAAGCAAATGGAAAAAAGAAAAGTTGTTGGTTTATGCAAAAAGTGAAAAAGAGCACCGACAGCGGAAGATAGAAGAGGAACCCTACAAACAGATAGAATTATCCAGTTTTATGGATACTGGTAAGAATCATGTTCCGGATTTCGGAACAAACGAAGGATAAAAAGAAAGGATGTTCCGAAATTCGGAACAAAAGGTGAAGAGCATGAAACGATTTGTGATCGGAAATTTAAAGGGCGGCGTTGGGAAAACAACAACAGCGGTGAATCTGGCATACAGTATGGCAAAGTTAGGCAAAAAGGTTTTAGTTTTGGATGCAGATCCTCAAACCAATCTGACCCCGTTTTTTATCAAAGTAAACGCAAACGGACACACGATCAAAACAGTGCTGCAACATCCAAACCTGGTGCGCAGTGCCATTTACCGGACACGATATGCAAACATCGACATCATTAAAGGGAGTACAGATTTAGTAGAAAATGATGCATATGATACCAATGCTCTTTTGAAGGCACTGATGCAGATTCAGGATCGATATGACGTTTGCATTATGGATACCAGACCGGCCATGGAATTGATTACGACAAGCGCACTTTATGCGGCAGATGTCCTGATCACGCCGGTTTGTCTGGATAAATTTTGTCGGGACAACCTCCTTCTGGTAGAAGATAAATACCATCATTTACAAGAACAGGGGGTGGGCGTAGAATGGAAGATCTTTGCAAATAAAGTGGAAAATAAGCGGGCACAGAAGCATACCTACATCGACATGGTGGAACGGCATTGCTGGCCGTTTATGGAAACCTGTATCAGTAAGGGGGCTGTTGTGGAAAATGCACTGGAATACTATAAGCCAGTTATGAAGCACCGTTCCAAAAGTCAGGTGGCACTTGATTTTATGGATCTGGCCATGGAGTTACAGGAGGTGTAAGGATGGCAAAGATCAGTAATATTTTCAAAGAAGAAACAAAAAAAGCAGACTTACATCCCAAGAGAGTTACCCATTGGATTCATTATACCAAGCTGAAAGATAACCCTGCCCAGTACCGTTATGGAAAAACGATGCAGGAGCGGGAAGAACTAAAAGGGGAAGTCCGCAGGAAAGAGGAAGCCCTGGCGGATCTGATTGAAGCGGATGGGGAAGTGATACAGGATCTTCTGGTTAGAAAAATTGACACCGATGAATATGAAATCATTGCCGGACATCATCGAAGAAACGCCTGTAAGATTCTAGTGGAAGAACGGAATCAGGAAAGTTATGCCATGCTTCCCTGTATCATTCGGAACCTTTCAGATGTACGGTCTGAATTTACCTGCTATTCCTCCAATGGATATGCAGCAAAAACGGATTATGAAATTATGTGTGAACTGGAAGGAATGAGTCATCTGTTGAGGACTTATCCGGAAGAATTTCCGAATCTTCCAGCGGGAAGGCTTGCAGATAAGTTGGCAGCGCAGCTGCAGATGTCCAAAAGCACAATTGGAGAATATCGGACGATCGCAAATAATCTGGGAGAAAAGGGGATGCAGGCCTTTCAGGCAGGGAAATTGAAAAAGAGTGCAGCTGTGGAACTGGCAACCTTACCGGAAGAAGAACAGGAAGAACTCTTAAAACAAGGGATTGTAAATCACAAAGAAATTAAAGTCTACAAAAAAAGTAAGGACATTCCGAAATTCGGAACAATGGAACTTCCACTCCTGCAGTTTGAAACCGAACAGGAATGGAAAGATTTCTTACTGCAATATCCAAGCTGGACAGTTGTAAACAAAAATAAAATGACAGAAGAAACTCTTTATGAATACAGACTGGTCAATGGAACAAGGATTTTGGTACGGGAGTTTCCTTATACATCCGGAGAGGAAACCATTTCCTGTCAGGAGTGGTATCTGTGGAGATCAGAAATCCGGCATTTCCGGAATGCACGAGTAAGGCTGGAAGATGTTATAGATTATATGCAAAATGAAAATGAGTGAAGTAATGCTGTTCCGAAATTCGGAACAACAAAATAAGAAGAAATGGAAAGGGAGAATATATGAAGCTTGGTGCAACCATGGTATTTGCGTTAGTTATAGCGTTTTTTTGCGGCTCATTCATTTACATCATTGTTTGAGCAAGAATATAAACTCACTTTTAGGCGATCAGTGATTCTATTTTGTGGATTATTTGTATTACTCTTTCTGTTAATTAGTTTGGCACTTTTGTTTTTAACGGAATAGTATTGTTAATATTTTAGATGCAATTACCACAACAGCAATAAAAAGCCAGGTTTAAAAGAACTAGAAATTTTATGATTTGTTAGAGAAAAGATGAAGTAGGCACAAGTAATACTGTTCCGAATTTCGGAACAGCAACAGAATAAGGAGAAAAAAATGAGAGATCCATTGTACCTTTATGGAGATGAACCGTATGAGGAGAATGAAAATGTAATACTGATTCCAAAGGAACTGGTATTTACAGAAGCATTTGCAAAGCTACCCGGAGACGCACAGATCTTATATTTTGTAATGTTGGAGTATCTGAATGATGCAGAAGAGAAAGGATGGATTGATGAAGAAGGAAAGCTCTATATTGAGTTTCCAATCCAGGAGATTATGAATCTGCTCCATTGCAGCGAAAGAAAAGCAATCCGGTTATTGGAAGAATTGGATGAACAAAAGGGGCTGGGGTTAATCAAGAAAAAAACACAGGGTGGCAAGAAACCAAACAGGCTGTATTTAAAGCCACTTGCAAAGGTGTTAAAGGAACTGAAAGAAAAGTAATGTTCCGAAATTCGGAACGGAACAGGAGCAGATATGGGGAAACTATCAAAGCACACGAGAAAAAGACTTTTCAAATTATTGGTAGCAATAGGGATGTTCGGTCTGATGGCAGTATGGGATCGTGTAATCCCACAAAATACAGCATGGAACTGGCGGTCAGTATGCTGTTAGGTGGTGCGGGTCTTTTTATAAGTATCCGGCTTTTGAGCAAGCCTGACGTACAAGAGAAACAACAGGGAAGAGAGGAATAAGGCATGAAACGACGACTGTATTATTATGGGGAAGATGTTCTGAGTAAATCTTTTTTGATTTTGCCAAAGGAACTGGTATTTACCAAAAGTTTGGCAAATATGTCTGCAAAATCTAAGATTTTATATTGTGTGCTCAGGGAGCGTTTGATGTTGTCTGCAAGAAATAACTGGACAGACGAAAATGGAAGAATCTATATCATCTATTCCATCGAAAAAATAGCAGAAGATCTGTTTTACAGCAGGGCAACAATCATGCGTATGATGGACGAACTAGAGCACCTTGGACTGATAGAAAGACGGAAGCAAGGACTTGGAAAACCCAATTTAGTGTATCTTTGCAATTCTGAGACTATCGCAGAATTATTGTCCGGAGCAGACATTGAGATTGAGGAATGGGAACAGGGAGAAACAGAACATCGATTGACCTGTCAGATTTGCAACCCAGAACATACAGCTATCGAAGAAGTGACAGAAACAGTGGAAACACAGGAAGAACCAGTTATTTTGGATGTGACCTGTCAGATTTGCAACCCGGAGGAAAGTAGAATAGAACAGCAAGAACAGATAGAATCCGAAGATCGTGCAACCGATCAGCAGTATCAAAACTGGCAGTCCCAAAACCAAAATGACCCGATGACCTGCCAGATTTGCAACTTCCAGAAGTATCAGGATTGCAACTCTAATAATACTGAGTATAAAAAGAATAATAGATATAAACATCTATCTATCATGTATACAGTAAATCATTCAAGAGTACAGGATCGATGGATGGATCGAGACTGTGTAGAAGCATTTTTCCGGAAGAAGTGGGAATATGATGTTTTGCTGCAGGACGGAGCAGATGCAGACTTGTTGTCAGTACTGCTTGCTGTAGCAGTGGACACGTGCAGCCGAAGGAGTACCACAATTCATCGATTTGGGAGACGGGAATATACAACAGCAGAACTGCGGGCACAATTTTCCAAACTGACCATGTCACATATCCAATATGTGTTATATTCCCTGGGGCAGACTACCACCCGGATCCACAATATCCGAGCCTATCTTCTGACCAGTCTGTATAATGCGCCGGATACCATGACCTTTTATTACAGCCGGAAAGTCTACGAAGATTTGGGGTATCAGTCGGTTTCAAATTTTGGAAACGATGATAAATCGGATCCGTTCCGAATTTCGGAACATGCCATTTTTGCCAGGAGTACAATCAGGGAACAGTATGCGTGGAGGTGAAAAGGATGAAATGTCCATTTTGTGGATCCGACAGAGGGTATTACCAGATCGAAAGAGTACATAGAGCTTTGCTGTTTAATTTTGACGGTAAACCGATCGGGGGAACAGAAGATGTTACAGATTATGCAGGACGCAGGAAACAGTGTATCGATTGTGACAAGATACTCCCGAGGAAACTGTTTGAGGAAATGATGGAATAGTAAATCATTGTTCCGAATTTCGGAACAGGAAGGAGAATTATGGGAAAAATAGAACCAGAAAAAGAAATAAAAAAAGTGGTTATTTGCTATGAGGAAGGAGAAGAGGAAAACCGTGAAAGAGAAAGAAATTAGGTGTACGCTGGAAGAGTTGAAAGAACTGACAGAAAATCTGGAAGAAGGGCAAATCCTGGAGGTGACATTTGATGGGGAATAAAGAATTGGACGTCGTGCAGGTGAAACTGGTCATGGATAAAACCTTGTACAGTGAAGAACAATTATCCTCTCCGGATCAGGTTGTACAGTTTATGAGAAAAGAGTTGTCAGAGTATGACAGGGAAGTGTTCTGCATTTTGAATTGTACAACGAAAAGTCAGGTGATCAACATGAATATCGTAAGTATGGGAACGATCAATGAATCCCTGGTCACAGGACGGGAAGTGTTTAAAAGTGCAATCCTTTCCAATGCGAGCTATGTCATTCTGTTACATAATCATCCGTCTGGTGATCCGCAGCCGAGTCATCATGATTTTCTGGTCACAGCAAAATTGTGCGCTGGTGGAAATATTTTAGGAATTGACGTGTTAGATCATATCATTGTAGGTGGACGTACAGGAACGTATCATTCTATGGCAAAGGAGGGAGAACTGGAAAATTTGCGGACAAAACTATTGGAACCGGCAAAAGCGGTAGCAGAACCCCTGTTTCAGAGGCCTGGGAAAGAAAAGCACAGAATCAGGAGGATATGAGAATAGCACCGTTCCGAAATTCGGAACAAGTGGAAGGACTTGAAAATATTTTCGATAGGTGAGAGCAAAAGAAAGGATGGAATGATGGAAAAAGAAAGCAACTTTCGGGAAATATGGAAAATGCGAATATGGATGTTTTTGAAAATGGTGAACTGGATTTGCAAAAAGTATTGCGGATTTGTTGCAGCAACGGGATGTGTTTTCGGAACCATTGTGCTGTACGTGTTGGCAACAGAAGCTTCAGTTCAGATATCCATAGCTCAGAAAGACTATGAAATGTTATTGCCAGGGACATTTACTATAGGTGCTGCAATCTATATTTTATTTATGACAGGATATAGGGAAATTTGTTGTAGGAACAAGTTTTCAGTAGAGGTTCCCTTCTTGGAGAGTTTTTATTTGCTCCTAATTGTAGTATTGTTTATGAAATTTCATCTGTGGAAGGATCTGTATACGATTGCTGGTTATGCGGTGCTTTTCCTGTTCGTTTTTTCAGGCGTGGAAACAGTACTACAGACCCAAAAAACTAAGGGAGAAAATGCAAAACCTGATGATTACAAGGAAAATTAAGTTTGTTCCGAAATTCGGAACATCGCAAATAACAGGAGGGATATGATTCGAGAATATCTGAACAAGTATGATTTCTAACTCTTAGAAATGCTGGCTTTGAAAGACTTGAATAATCCATATGCTTTGGATAAAATAGTGGTAGAATTATCAAGAAAAAAGGAGACGGTTTTATGTCATACTATGTATCTGGCTACTATCAGGAAAAAGCAATTTTGAAAAAGGAAGGACAGCTGTTTTTCCTAAAATGCGAGGAAGCGGATGCACCGACTGGTACAATGGTGCAAGGAAACACGGCCAGATTGATAACGGAACTCCCAGAAAAGGAACAACAGGAAATTCGTCAGATTTATGCGAGTTAAGAAAGGAAAAAGAAGATGATTCAAGATAAATTCTCAATGGAGCAACAAGACAATATTTTTTATGCAAAGCGAAACATTGTAGATAGTATTTATTCCCAGTCAAAATTGGAAGGGATTGCGGTTACCTTTCCAGATACACAGGAAATCTATGAGGGACGTAGCGTTGCCGGATTAAGTGTGGAGGATATCGTAAAAGTAAATAACCTAAAACATGGATGGGAATTTTTGTTTGATACAGTAGATTATCCATTAGATTTGCGTTATGTGCGTCAATTAAACAAAGAGATCGGAGCAGGGATCGTAACAAATGCTGGGGATTTGAGAAATTCAGATGTCAGTATTGGTGGAACATCCTGGAAGCCAGAGATTCCAATTTATGAGAAGATAGAAGCGGAGATCCAGGCGATTATGAATGCGGATCTGTCCGTGACTGAAAGAGCGATTACGATCATGCTCTATATCATGCGTTCCCAGATGTTTTTTGATGGAAATAAACGGACGGCACAGCTTGCAGCCAACCAGATCATGATTCAAGGCGGTGCAGGTGTTCTCCGTATTCCGGTAGAGTGTCAGAAGGAATTTTTTGCAAAGCTGATTGGATATTATGAAACAGGGAATATGAGAGAAGTAAAACGCTTTGTTTATGATACATCCATTGATGGATTTGTAAAGAAACAGATAGAACAACCGGAAATATCTGCAGAGATGTTCCGGAAAGCGGTTCAGGAAAAACGATTCCGGAAGTAAAATTTGCGGGCGCAGGGTAACCTAAAGTAACGTAAAGTAACCTAGAATGCACCTTGCAAAGGTGTTATACTAAAATTGTCAGAAAAGGAGATCTCAATGGAGACAAAGGAATATTATGAAATCAATCTTCCGGGATATCTGTAGCATGATCTGGATGCCATGAAAGAAGGAAAATGGCCGTATGACTGCCTGTGGGGAGAATTGTATGGTTCCATCAACTGTGCATTTATAGATGGGGATATTACAGAAGACCATGCCTGGTATTTGCGGGAAAAATATTTGGATATGGAAAGAGTCCGATCTTCTGACAAGATGGATTCCAAGTGGACGCAGGGTAACGTAAAGTAACCTAGAAAGCACCTTACAAAGGTGATATACTAAAATTGGAAAAAAGGAGATGACAGGATGGAATCGGATTCAATTTTTCATAATCCCTATATAGAAAAACTGTTATCCGCAGAAATAAGGCTTTGGGAAATTCCCAAAGAGGAATTGCGAGGGTCTATGGCATGGGAAATTTATCTGTCGGCCTTCCGGGCGGACAGAGCATTGTCGAAGTCCCATTATGAAACGGATTTATGTTTATTAAAAGAAGAAATAGAACAGGCGAGAAAAACAACAGATTTTAGTTTTACACATTGTCTGGAACGGTTGTATGAAGATAAGAGGTCAGAGTATGACTGGTGTATCGATTAAAGAAGGATCCTATGTTAGAAATAAAGCCGACATCCAGAAAGGTCAGTATTTTTCAATATCTGCGGATGAAAAAAAAACGGCTTTAAGGCGGACGCAGGGTAACCTAAAGTAACGTAAAG
>ENA-OQAN01000903-OQAN01000903.1-human-gut-metagenome-genome-assembly--contig:-NODE-903-length-14129-cov-1.725468_pt1 | contig 14129 bp, 14 predicted proteins | sample MGYA00242735_ERZ504527 | MGnify/ENA primary metagenome ERZ504527 (study PRJEB26092, sample SAMD00036230) | human gut metagenome | host: Homo sapiens | study: EMG produced TPA metagenomics assembly of...
ACGTGAAAGAAGGCGTTTCAGAAGGTAAGGCAATGGATATGATGCAGACTGCTCAGTTGTTGGGCTTCGACACAAACATTGTAGGTTGCACTAACGATTATGAAAAAACAGCTAACTCTGACGTTGTGGTTATCACTTCAGGTATTCCCCGTAAGCCGGGTATGACCCGTGAAGAACTGATTGGTGTTAATGCAGGCATCGTTAAGTCAGTTGCTCAGAATATCTTAAAGTATTCTCCTAATGCTATCATCGTAGTTATCTCTAACCCGATGGATACCATGACTTATTTGTCATTGAAAGCTTTGGGCTTGCCTAAGAATAGAATCATCGGTATGGGTGGTGCTTTGGATAGTTCACGTTTCAAATATTTCTTGTCTCAAGCTTTGGGTTGCAACGCTAATGAAGTGGAAGGTATGGTTATCGGTGGTCACGGTGATACTACTATGATTCCTTTGACTCGTTTTGCTACTTACAAAGGTATGCCTGTTTCTAACTTCTTGTCTGAAGAAAAATTGCAGGAAGTTGCTTCTGCTACTATGGTAGGCGGTGCTACTTTGACTAAGTTGCTGGGTACTTCTGCATGGTATGCTCCGGGTGCAGCTGGTGCATTTGTTGTTGAATCTATTATCCACAACCAAGGTAAGATGGTTCCTTGTTCAGTTTATTTGGAAGGTGAATATGGGGAATCAGATATTTGCTGTGGTGTGCCTGTAATCTTGGGTAAGAACGGTATTGAAAAGATCGTTGAATTGCCTTTGAACGAAGAAGAAAAAGCTAAATTTGCTGCAAGTGCTGCTGCTGTTCGCAAGACTAATGCTGCTTTGCATGAAGTAGGTGCTCTTTAATAAGAACAAACTATAATTTTATATGAAAGCCGTTTTTTCTGTGAAATGAGAAAGCGGCTTTTAATTTGTATAGAATCTTTGAAAAAGTAAGTGAACTTCGTGAGCAAAGTAAGTGGGCTTAAATGGCAAAGCAAGTGGACTTACTTGTCTCGCGAAGTTCACTTACTTTTTTGTGTTTCTGAAATGAAAACGGCAGGAAGATTTTCTCCTCCATCAGTCCATCGGGTAAAGAGGTAGCCGGGATAAAGGGTAGGAGCGGTTTCATTTATCCATTGGTTGAGAAGCTGGTAGATAGGAATGTTTTCCTTATTCATAAAAGTACCTGTGTATTGGGCATTTTTAGACAACTGATTCCCACTGTCATTTTTTCCGATAAAGGTTATTTTTGCATTATCATAGTAGTTGTGGATGAAGAAAGAGTTGGCAGCTATACCTGCAAATAATCCTTTGGTCGTAATTAGATCTATGTTATAGACATAACAATTTTCAATGTGCGCTCCATCTAAGCCTTTCCGCATATTCCACCATTGTAACTTCTCTGTTCTTTATTATGTTGTTGGCAGAGTAGCAGTTTGTTATCAAACCTTGAGTTTGGATGGAACCTGCTATTCCGCGGCTGGTTCTGCTTTTATTTTTGAATCTGCGTCATAAACGATTTGGGTGTTGGTAACATAGCAATTGGTGATTTCCCCTGTTGAAGTTCCTGCTATGCCTCCTGTATTGGCTGATTGGTTCGTTTTGGTTGGATTGGCTGTAATTTGGCACTCTTTAACGAAACAATTTAGTATTTTGCCTTTATTGCGTCCGACTAAAATGCTTGTACCTTCTGCTGTGCTCTTGCTTTTTGATGTGATAGATACTTTGCTGGATTCGATATGAAGATTTTTAACTATGCCGGTGATATTGACAGCTCCGAATACACCTGTGGTGCCATTGCTGGAATTGATAGGTATATTGTAAAGGGTGTGATTTTGTCCGTCAAAGATTTGGGAAAAGTAATAGTTTGTTTGGGCATATCCTATTTGCTTTAACTCAGTACAATCCACATCTTTAAAATCAATGTCATTCAATAAATAATAAATGGTTATTCCATTCATCGTTTCTCCGAAATCGTCCAATGTTTTTCCTTTGTATTGGGTAAATGTATTGCTATTAATAAGTTGGCTGAACGCAATCCAATCTTCGGCAGTAATAATTCCCGGAGTTTTTTCAGATGTCTTTAAGTGATAAGTATATTCTTTGTTACCAGTAAAAGACTTTGTTTCTAGTTGTGTTGTATATTTCTTTCCATTCGTCACCATATTTATGGCGATGACCATGTTTTTGACAGGAGGGACTATAAACGAATAATTCCGGAAGGAGAAACTTGGGCAATAGTAGTCGTATGTGTTTCATTATCCGCTGGAACTATTTCAGCGGATTTTGGGATAATAGAAGAAACAGCAGGACATGTTATTTCTATTTTCTGAAGATTGGTCTGTAAATCTCTGTCCAAATACAGTGTCAGAAGAGAAAATAAATGTTTGAACTGTAAATGGATGGAATTTCCGGCTGGAAATTCATCCTTGACATACAGTATGTCTTCCAACGAATTGTTTTTATAAAGATTTTCTTGGATATAGTCCAAATCAGGATAGACAGGATATAGCGCCGTAATATTTGTTTTTCCTGTTATGTCACTCCAGCTAAATTCATTTTCTGCTTTCCATTGGTTGTCCATATAAGTCAGAATTCTGTTGTCTATTTGAAGACTGCCGGAAGCATTCAGCAGGATTTGATTGCCGGAGTTAAAAGTGGAAACAGGGGAGCTTTCTGTGAAAGCTGCTTTGTATGTATTGCCTGTGAGTACTACCTCGATATCGGCCCCTGTATAAACAAGATTGTCGGTGCAGCTTTGCAAAGCCAGGACCGACAATCCTATTATTAATGAGTTATATTTCAACTGAATAATGTATTAATGAAAATTGCTTTATGGTTCAGGTATTGTGAATTCCCTGTCAGCAAAGAGTTCCATTAAGCCGGATATCTGTTTGAGTCGTAAAAGTTCGTCGGCATCCATACCAATATTCTTTTTTATCCATTCGTCACTCATTCCGGCTTTGGTCAGTTCTGCCACGATATCTACCATCAATTCAATGCTGTGAGTGCCGCGGGCGCGGTTGTGGCGGATAGTGCTTGCCATTCTGTTTGAAAGGTCTTTTTCTATAACGACCACGGGAAGTAAACCTTTTTCTCGTTCGAACACACGTTTTGAAGTTTTAAGCACACAATAACGATGATACCCGTCTACCAGTCATATATATCTTCATCGGGAATATAATAACATACACAAGGCATAGTATAGCCATCTTCCCAAATGCTTAATTCCAGCAACTTCATTTCAGGAGCAGCTACGTGGTTTGGATTATAACTGTTGGCACGTACCTTTTCCACCGGTACTCTGTGCACGTGATACACAGGACTTTCGAATTCTTCTTTCATCTGATAATGTTTTTATATTTCTGCATCACTCTGTCTCTTCTTAACTTTTCTTTTTTAGTTAGGGCAAATCCCATATATTTACATACATGGTCATTTTTCAGAATGCAAATACACATACGTTTATAAGTGGGGATTTCTTTGAACTCTGCGATGTCTATATCGTCTAGATAATCCATTTGAACAGGAAGTTTGTCTGTCTTGTAGTTTGTTTTCTTTTGTACGTAGAATTTTATGCCCAAATCAGTTAACTTGCGTATAGTTGATAAATCTAGGCATCCTCCCTTGTATTTCCAGAATTCCCGGCTTACTCTTAGTTTTTCCAAATAAGACTGTTTGGTTTCTTCGGGTAACGTATCTAACAGGAAGTACATATACTCTTTCCATGTGTAGCCTTCTGGTAATTTGATGTTTTGCCATCCCATGGCACGGGTTCCACCATAGATTCCGGTAAGTTTACTCCGTTTACTCGGCCTAACATTCTCCCCCAAGTATTGGGATCGATGGCTTTGTACAATTTCAAGGTTTCCTGTGCTGTGCTGAGGAACGGACTGGCTACACGTTGTCTGTCCAAAGGTACTCCGGCTTTATAATAAAGCTCGTACATTTGGTTGAATGGCCATTTGAAACGGGCGTATGCTGTCCATATATCTTCGGTAGTCCAGTCATAGATAGGGTAGGCATTGTATAAATCGTATCCTAGTCTGCGGGTCCACATCAGGTTGTGATAGCTGTTCAGACGATTGTTACCATGAATAGTTCTCCATCGGTCTAGGCTCTCTTGAGTTCGGATGCCAACCAGGCAGCAAGTGCGTACTGCATCATGCTTTTTATGGTACCACGAGGCGAATGAAGTTTGGAAGGTGTAGTCCCACATTTCCTCATTGTAGAATGGGAAATCTTCTTTCTTATAACAGTTTTTAGGCATAGGCCTTACCCAGTGGGCGTGCATGCTTTCGTCCCAAGGGCGCCAATAAGTTTGGAACATAGAAGCACAAGTCACTACTTTGAAAGGGACACAGACATGGTAGATTTCCAATATATCCTGATTTTCTCTGAACGTTTGTTCCACATACTCTGTGGTCATTTGATACTGTGCTTCATAGTCCATGTGGTATACTCCGATTTTCCTGTCCAGATTATGCTCTCTGATATATTGGATACATAAATTGAGCAAGACACCACTATCTTTTCCTCCAGAAAAAGAAACATAGATATTATCAAATTCGTTGAATAAGAATTTGAGCCTCTTTTGAACGAGTTGATAAACATTTTCCCCTTTAGTTCTTTTTATTATTCATTTTTGTTCGTGTTGTAAATCATTTTAATATAATTAGTCCAGCGGTGTTCGGTTTGAAAACCACAGTTGGAAAAAATTGCTTCGTGTTTGGTTTGAACAATTGCATACAAATTGTTTTTAGGCTTTACTGCTTCCAACAATCCAGCTAACACTTCCTGATCATCGTTATGGACATAGTAGTTGTTAATAACATAACCGCCACTTTTCTGCTCTACAGGGACAAAACCGGTTACGTCACTATCTTCGACAGCAATGTACCATTGAAAACGTTCGGTCGTTTTAAAGGGATAATTGTTATTTGCCCTCAGGACTTTAGGATTCATAGCCAATGGTCCAATTAAATTAAATAATTGAGGTTCAAGGCCATCTAGTTGTAATATTTCCATAACTTAAATTTTACATACGTTTACTTGAAGCTACAAATGTATAAAAAAGATTGGATATACCATAAAAAAACGCTGCCATACCTTCACAGGCGGGCAGCGCAAGCTACAATACAAAATACAAATACAACTAAACGAGATATTTTTATGCTAATAGAATGCTTTTAAACAATTCCTTGGGCCATCATGGCATGAGCTACTTTCATAAAGCCTGCAATATTTGCTCCTTTTACATAGTTGATATATCCATCAGGTTCAGTACCATATTTCACACATTGTTCATGAATACCATACATAATTTGATGTAACTTATCATCTACTTCTTGTGCACTCCAACTCATATGCATCGCATTTTGACTCATTTCCAAACCTGAGGTAGCTACACCTCCGGCATTTACGGCTTTACCTGGTGCATACATTAGTTTGTTTTCAATAAACGCATCAATTGCTTCCGGAGTACAACCCATATTAGAAATTTCTCCAATGCAAAGAACGGAATTTTTTATTAAATTACAAGCATCTTCGCCATTTAATTCGTTTTGAGTTGCACACGGAAGTGCAATATCTACTTTAACTTCCCACGGACGACGTCCGGCAACGAATGTTGAGTTTGGATATTTCTCTGCGTATGGAGCTACGATATCATTGCCTGACGCACGTAATTCCAACATATAATCAATTTTATCGCCACTTACACCGTCCGGATCATAAATATAGCCGTCGGGTCCGGAGATCGTGACTACTTTTGCGCCTAATTCAGTTGCTTTAGTCACGGCACCCCAAGCTACATTACCGAAACCGGAAACAGCTACCGTTTTACCTTTAATATCAATTCCTTTTGCTTTCAGCATTTGGTTTACGAAGTAAAGACCACCAAAACCGGTTGCTTCAGGCCGAATTAACGAACCGCCAAATTCCAAGCCTTTACCAGTGAAGGTACCTGTAAATTCACGGGTTAACTTTTTATACATACCGAACATATATCCTACTTCACGGCCACCTACACCGATGTCACCGGCAGGAACATCCATATCAGGACCTACGTGGCGCCACAATTCAAGCATGAATGCTTGGCAGAAACGCATGATCTCAGCATCGCTCTTACCACGTGGTGAGAAATCGGAGCCACCTTTACCACCGCCCATAGGCAATGTGGTCAGTGCATTTTTGAATGTTTGCTCAAATCCTAAGAATTTCAGAATGGAGAGGTTTACAGAAGCATGGAAACGGATACCGCCTTTGTACGGACCGATTGCATTATTGAATTGAACGCGGTAACCTAAGTTACCTGTACTTTTCCTTTATCATCTACCCAAGGCACCTTAAATGTAAAGATACGGTCGGGTTCCACCAATCTCTCAATCAAGGACGCTTTCTCAAATTCCGGATGTTGATTGTATATATCCTCAATAGAAAGCAGGACTTCTTTTACAGCCTGCAAGTACTCTGATTCACCAGGGTGTTTTGCCTCCAGGGAGGTCATGATTTGATTAATATCCATAATTATTATGCATTTAAGGTTTTGACAAAATGAAAATCATTTCTGATGCAAAGGTATGTTTTTTGGTGAATTGGCAAAATGTTTTGGGCTAAATTTTAGTTTGGTGGTGATAAAAAGTTAATCGTTGTGGTAAGACCACTCTACCCAAAAGTTCTTTTTTATTGCGAATAAGTTGCATAAAACAATATTATTGACGTATTTTGCTATTACATTATCCATGTAAATCGAATAACCATGCTCAGCAAGTTAAAATTAAATCAGTTGTATTTCAAGGATACCTCGTTTGTAAACCTCATGACCAAACGGATTTTTAATGTTCTTTTGGTAGCAAATCCGTATGATGCTTTTATGTTGGAGGATGACGGCGTATAGATGAGAAGATATTTAATGAATATATGAACCTCAGTCTTCGCTATCCGCCGCGTTTTACACAAGTTTCTACTGAGGAGGCTGCCTGGAAGCAATTGGAGAATACTACATTTGATTTGGTGATTTGTATGCCCGGATCTGATAACAGTGATACATTTGAAATTGCACGCAGCATAAAAGAACAATACCCTCATATTCCGCTGGTGGTACTGACCCCGTTCTCGCATGGTATTACGGCACGTATGGAGCATGAGGATCTGAGCATTTTTGAATATGTGTTTTGCTGGTTGGGGAATACGGACCTGTTAGTATCTATCATCAAGCTGATAGAAGATAAGATGAATTTGGAACATGATATTAAAGAGGTGGGAGTGCAGATGATTTTATTGGTGGAAGATTCCATCCGGTTCTATTCTTCCGTGTTGCCTAACTTATATAAATTTGTGTTGAAGCAAAGTCAGGAATTTGCCACAGAGGCTTTGAATGCTCACCAGCGTACATTGCGTATGCGGGGACGTCCCAAAATTGTATTGGCACGTACTTACGAGGAGGCGATGGATTTATATAATAAATATCAGAATAATGTATTAGGTGTGATTACGGATGCACGTTACCCACTGTTGGGTGGTGTGGTGGATCCAATGGCCAGGTATTAAATTGCTGGCGGAGATACGTTCCAGGGATCCGTTTGTTGCCTCTTATTTTACAGTCGGCCGAGGTAGATAACAAGGTGTATGCTTCCCGGTATGGTGCTAGCTTTGTGGATAAGAATTCCAAGAAGATGAATATAGTACTGCGATGAATTGTGTCTGATGATTTTGGTTTCGGGGATTTCATTTTCCGTAATCCCGATACATTGGAAGAAGTGGCCCGTGTTCATAATTTGAAGGAATTACAGAATGTTATTTTTGCTATTCCTAAAGAATCTCTTCTTTACCATATCAGTCGTAATCACGTATCCCGCTGGCTGTATTCTCGTGCCATGTTTCCACCTGCCGAGTTTTTAAAGCAGATAACTTGGGATTCTTTGCAGGATATTGATGCTCATCGCCGTATAATCTTTGAGGCTATTGTGAAGTATCGTAAGATGAAGAATCAAGGTGTGGTGGCTGTGTTCCAACGTGATCGTTTTGACCGTTATTCTAATTTTGCCCGTATCGGTGAGGGGTCATTGGGGGGGAAAGGACGTGGTTTGGCTTTTATAGACAATATGGTAAAGCGTCACGTGGAATTTGATGAGTTTGAAAATGCGACGGTAGTCATTCCTAAAACGGTGGTGCTTTGTACAGATATCTTTGATGAATTCATGGATACCAACAGCCTATATCAAGTAGCATTGAGTGATGCGGATGATGACACGATATTGAAGGCTTTTCTTCGTGCCAAGTTGCCCGACCGTCTGGTGGAAGATTTCTTTGCTTTCTTTGATGTGGTGAAATCGCCTATAGCCATCCGTTCCTCTAGCTTGCTTGAAGATTCTCATTATCAGCCTTTTGCTGGAATATATTCTACTTATATGATTCCTTATTTAGATGATAAATATGAGATGCTCCGTATGTTGAGCGATGCCATAAAAGGGGTGTATGCTTCTGTTTTCTTCAGAGACAGCAAGGCGTATATGCAGGCAACCAGCAATGTGATAGACCAGGAGAAGATGGCTGTTATTTTGCAACAGGTGGTCGGTACACAGTATGGTGACCGTTTTTTATCCTTCTATTTCGGGGGTGGCACGTTCGCTCAACTACTACCCCATAGGAGATGAAAAAGCCGAAGAGGGAACTGTGAGTCTTGCTTTGGGGCTGGGTAAATATATTGTAGACGGAGGGCTGACTCTGAGGGTGTGTCCTTATCATCCTAACCAAGTGTTGCAGACCAGTGAGATGGAAATTGCTCTTCGTGAGACGCAGACTCAGTTTTATGCGCTTGATTTGAAGAATACGGGGCATAACTTTCTTTGGATGACGGTTTTAATTTGTTGAAGCTTCCGGTGAAAGAAGCTGATAATGATGGAGCCTTAACTTTCATTGCTTCCACGTATGATCCGTATGATATGATTATCCGTGACGGAATTTATCCGGGAGGCCGGAAGGTGATAACATTTGCCAATGTGTTGCAACATGATGTATTTCCTTTGCCTCGTATTTTGCAATTGGTACAGGAATACGGGCAAAGTGAGATGAGGCGTCCTGTTGAGATAGAGTTTGCTGTGACATTGAACCAGCAAAAGAAGAATGGTACTTTCTATTTATTGCAGATTCGTCCGATGGTCGATGTGAAAGCCAATCTTGAGGAGGATTTGAACCTTATTAAGGATAAGGATGTTCTTTTAAAGAGTAATAATTCACTGGGACATGGCATTATGGAGGACATTCAGGATGTGATTTATGTGAAAACAGATGGTTATACTGCTTCCAATAATCCGACCATTGCTTATGAAATAGAAAAGATGAACCGTAAATTCTTGGATGAAGGGAAACATTATATATTGGTAGGTCCGGGACGCTGGGGAAGCAGCGATTCGTGGCTGGGCATTCCTGTGAAATGGCCCCATATTTCGGCCGCACGTGTCATTGTGGAGGCGGGGCTGACTAATTATCGTGTGGATCCTAGTCAGGGAACTCACTTCTTTCAGAATCTGACTTCCTTCGGAGTCGGTTATTTCACAATCAATGCCTATATGAAGGATGGTATCTATAACCAAGAGGTACTGGATACCCGGCCGGCTATTGAAGAAACCAGGTTCATTCGTCATGTACGGTTTGATAAACCATTGATAGTGAAGATGGATGGAAAGAAGAAGCTGGGGGTAGTGATGTTGCCGGAATAATGTTCTAAATTACGTAAAATGTGTCCTAATTTTCGATAAAAATAGTTATACGCTTAACTTTTTATTATATTTGCACGATTTTTCGAGTATAAATTAAATTAACTAAACAATGAAAAAGAATTTGTTTTATTACCTGTTTGCAATGATCTGCTCAGTGGCATTGTTCGCATCTTGTAGCGATGATGACGATGAGGTAACAGGATTGACTATTGATCAGGTGGTGGGTACTTTCACTGGCCAATTGGAAGTGTTGAATCAATCAATTCCTGCACTTCTATCTTTGTAACTAAGGTAGATGCCAATACAGTGAAAGTGGAATTGAAAGATTTTAAATTCAGTGGATTGACAATTGGTGACATTAGTGCAGAGTGCAAAGTTGCTTTGGATAGAGAAGGGGATGATTTTGACCTGAATGGACAGGCTACTTTGACTGTGGCAGCTTTGGGGAACATTGAATTGCCTATTTCTATTACAGGTGAGGTGGATGCCAAAGAACTGGATATTGATATCAATATCACCAATGTACCGGCACTTAACACGTTGAAAGTGGAATTTGAAGGAACTAAATAATCGGGTTAAGGAAAAATAAAAAAAAGGTAGGAGCTTGCAAGGAAAGGTTTCTGCCTTTTGTTTGTTGATGACAAATACTATTTAAAGAATAATTAGACAATGAAAAAAAATTTATTTTATTACCTGTTTACAGTGATTTGTTCGGTGACATTGTTTGCATCGTGTAGTGATGATGATGAAAAAGTGGTAAATCCTGTGCCTCAGACAACTTTTACTGGTGAAAACGGTTTGCAACTTACATATAATGGTGCGCCGATGCTGGGTAAGAAAGTTACTTTTACTCCCGATGCAACCAATGCTCAGAAGGCAACTCTACGTTTGGAAGGGGAATTTGACTTAAATGGCATCTTGGGGAAAGCAAAGAGTGCTGCAGCTCGTGAAGAGGTATCGATGCCTACTGCTCCCGGTGTGTTACCAGGAAGTCCGGTGGTTACCTTGCCGGTTGATTTGACTATCAATGGTGATCAATGTTCTTTTGCCGGTACATCAGAAACAGATTATTGTACTTTCTCTTATAAAGGTGAGGTTTCAGCCGGAGCTATGGAGCTGGCTTTGAGTGAAGTGAAATTGAAGAATGCGAAACTGGCTGGAATGACTTGGAAGTTGAAACCGTATAACCAGGAAGTAGAAGAGTCGGATCCTGTTCGTCTGGTATGGGAGTCAGAAAAAGGAATTCCTCTTTTCGGTTCTTTTGAAATACCGGTTGAGTCGGTTTTGAAAATCGCATTACGCATGCCGCTGATTGCTGTTGGAGCAGAAAATAAAGTTTCCGCTACTGATATGTTGGGAACAGTTTTGCAGGATGTCACTTTCATGGAAGACGGTAACATCGTGGCTACTTATAAAGATGCTGCTAATGGTGGTACAGAATGGACGAAGTCTCCTGTAAACTTGGCTCAATACGTAGTAGAGAATGACAATCAGATAAAGGTGTTTCTGAATCCTGCTGCTATCATCGCTGCTGTCAATAATGCAGGGAGAGCTGTTGATATTCAGACAGTTATCCAGCAGGCCATTCAAATGTTGTATCCTATGTTAGTGAATGGTGTACCTGTAGCTTTTGAACAAACAGAGGATGCTTTAAGTGTATATCTGAATACAGAATTACTGTTGCCTTTGTTGAAAACACTAGTTGTTCCTTTGCTGTCAGACGAAGAAGTGGTTGCTATGCTGGTGGAATTGATGAAAAAAGACCCTGATTTCGGTGATATGGCTGGTTTAGCTGAGCCAATGTTGAAAGCTTTTCCTGAGATCATAGAATCTACTACTAAAGTGGAGATTGGTTTGAACTTTGTTAAGTAAAGAAGAAAAGCTGAAATTATTTGTATAGTAGTAAGGCGAAGAGAGCTACCTCTCTTCGCCTTTTTTCATAGTTATTTTTATTTTTGTATTTCACCTTCGATTACCTGAGCAAAGTTTTTTTTATTTTCTACTACAACTAGGATCACCTGTAAAAATATGAGAAGTGTAATGGACACACTGTTTTTCTCATATCAGAAAATGGATTTTTGTACGTATATCTGTATAGAATTATATAGACGTATGTGAAATCTTATATGTCTCAAATAAAATTCTACATCAAAGATAAGGACGTTTTTTAAAAAGATCAAGAGCTTTTAAAAAAGACAAAGAGCTTTTTTAAAAACGTCTTGATCTTTTTTACTACTACTGGGACTTTGTAAGCTATCATTCTGTGGAAGTACAAAGTCTTTTATGCGTATTATTGCGAGGAAAAATCCTGAAAATATCTACTTTGTATCAAGTCGAAACAACTTATAAAAAAGAATATATAGCTGAAAACAAGTAGATTACGAGAATATCTGTTTCGGAACGTAATGAGGGCATGAGAGTATAAGTGAGAGCATATATTATTACTACTTATGTATAAGTCATTTATAATTAACATATTATACATGTAGTGAGAGCATGAGGTATAACGTCCCCAACTTTCTAGAGAAAAAACTGATATGTCAAGAACACTTCTAAAAGTTGCCGGAGAACAAAATGATCCTTTAAGAGTAAAAGTCTTCCCTCATGATTTTGTAAATAAACCACTACTCCTCCTTATCCTACTTCAGAAATGTGTTGTTTATCGGGAAATTGAAGTAAGATAAGGGGGAGTAGAATAACAAATCTTCAGTGGTGGAAAACTTTTGGATTAGAACGCATACCCGAATCCTACATTCAGGTAGATGGCATACATATCAAAAGTAACGGTCTTGAAATCTTTGTTGAATATATCGTTCAGGCCCCAATTCAGGTCGGCGTGTACCTTCAGGTGCTTGAACGCTTTCCAATCCACACCTGCCTGAACTCCCCATTGGAACTTGCGTAGATCGCCGGAGAAGTCGTAAGTAGCAATGGCTCCGTTGGTGAAATTTATCTTGTCTCCGGTGGGATTGGTTTCACGTAAATAGCCTTCATATACATGACCACTGAAATCTCCGTCCATCAGATAAGAAAAGTACGGACCGAGTTTCAGCGTGGTGCGTGGATTCAGTTTGTAGGCTGCTAGTACGGGGATGGTGATGTAAGAGTTCTGTACTTTGGTGCGTACTCCTCCGGTCCAGTTTCCTTTTAGGCGGTTTCCGTCATAGCCTATGATTTCCATATTGTAATTCTTCACAGTTGCTTTGGTACGCATGCCTTTATTTTCCAAACGCAGTCCAGTGATGATCCCCCATTTTTTTTTTTCAGTCCAGCCACTTGGTCATGTTTCCCTCGATAGTGATAGACAGGGTTGGATTATATCCGTCTATGCTGCGTATTTCTTCGGGGAAAGGCAATGGGGCGGTACCTCCTAGGTTGACTCCCGCTTTGATTTCGTACTCCCAACCATGCAATGCTGCATTGATGATTGTTTTGTTTCTGTTTGTCTGCGCATACAGTCCGAGGCTTACCAAAGCCAGTATCAGGGTTAATGTATATTTTTTCATATCTGTTTTTATCTAAGTGGTTGTTTGCATACCAGTTCCAGGTCATCAATAAGCAGGGTGCTACCCGGTGCGCCTTGGAATACATCACCGTCCTTGCTTGCCGACAGGACAATGCTGACGTTGTATCCTCCGTTTGCCAATTTTTGAGGATCTATTGTTTTTCCATAATGCTCATAGTCGAATTCCAGTTCAAAGCGGGTCCATTCGCTTGTTTCATGCGTGTCGGTTATGACAGCAGCGGCTACCATGTTTTCATGCTCGTAATTGTTCTTTGTGATATGACCGTCCAGCATCTGCACATCTTTGGTCTTTTCGTAAAACAGGGCATAGATATTGAAAACGTCTTTTCGGTTAGTATATTCTCCGTTCTCATAGAATTTTGGTCCTGCCTTGTATTTGTAGTAGCCGACCAATTTAATGGGTTCGTAATAGAAGGTTGTTCCGAATTTGGTTGCAGACAACGCATCGCTCATGGCGGAGCTATGTCGAAACTGCCAATGAACAGGTTACCTGCTGCAATGGGCATACCTACCAGAGTCCCCAAGCTTCCTGTCTCGCGAGTAATCAGTTGCAAGCAGTTACCTGTGCGGCCGTTTGGACTGATGCTGGTGGGGAAGTCATTCGGAGCGTAACCGCTTCCGGTTAAGGCAAATCCCTGATTGCCACTGGACCATGTCAGTGTGGAGTAGCCAGAGGCTGCTTCGTATAGCACATAATATTCATTTTTATTATAAGGTACAGTTTTTACGTTTTCAAAGTTAAAGACCGTCGGGATACTTTTGGTTTCTGGATAATGGATATTGATAGCGTAGGTGCGGTGCCAATTCTTGTCCTCAGATGTTACAGTATAGCGCACTGTTGGTGAAGTTCTGTGTGCTTCCGCTGGCCGGTTCGATAGATGCTCCTTCAGTCAGCTCGAA
>ENA-OQAN01000905-OQAN01000905.1-human-gut-metagenome-genome-assembly--contig:-NODE-905-length-14117-cov-2.289778_pt1 | contig 14117 bp, 14 predicted proteins | sample MGYA00242735_ERZ504527 | MGnify/ENA primary metagenome ERZ504527 (study PRJEB26092, sample SAMD00036230) | human gut metagenome | host: Homo sapiens | study: EMG produced TPA metagenomics assembly of...
TTTATTCCGATCTGGCAAAAGATCTACGAGAAAGCCGTACAGTTCCCTTCAGGAGGTTCCATTACCATTATTGCCGTTACCACATTGTCAGGAGGCGGATATTACGCATGCTGTTCCTGATAATACCGGTATATCACCGAAGGTCAGCTTTTCCTGCGCCGTGACAGTGATATCGGTAAGGTAATTGTCGATCCGTTCCGTTCTCTGTCTCGTCTGAAACAGCTGGTAAGTGGAAAGAAGACCCGTAAGGATCATCCGCAGGTGATGAATGCTGCGGTTCGTCTGTATGCTGATGCTGCCAATGCAAAGACAAAGATGGAAAACGGTTTCGACCTGACCAACTATGATGAGCGTGCGTTGGCTTTTGCAAAGGATTATGCCAATCAGTTGCTGGCCATCGATGTCAATCTGAATACCACTGAAATGCTTGATGTGACCTGGGGACTGTTCAGCAAATATTTCAAGCCCGAGGAAGTCAACATCAAGAAAGAATTTGTGGATCAGTACTGGAAAAAGTGATTTAGTTAAAACTTACAGAGAATGGCTATAAAATTTCAATATAACAAAACTTCGTTGCAGCAGCTTGAGAAACAGCTCAAGATCCGTTTGCGTACGCTGCCTATCATCAAGAACAAGGAGAGTGCGCTGCGTCTGGAGGTGAAGCGTTGCAAGACTGAAGCAGTGGAGTTGGAGGAACGCCTGGAACAGCAGATCCAGGCATACGAAGCCATGTTCGCTCTCTGGAATGAATTTGATGCTTCACTGGTGAAAGTGAAGGATGTTCATCTGGGCGTACGCAAGATTGCAGGCGTCCGAGTACCCTTGCTGGAAGAGGTGGACTTTGAGATCCGTCCGTTCAGCTTTTTCTGTAGTCCCAAATGGTATGCCGACGGCATTCACTTGTTGAAAGGCCTGGCACAGACTGCCATTGAGCGGGAATTTACGCTGGCCAAGCTGGGGTTGCTGGAACATGCCCGAAAGAAAACCACTCAGAAGGTTAATCTTTTTGAGAAGGTACAGATTCCGGGTTATCAGGATGCCTTGAGAAAGATTAAGCGTTTCATGGAAGACGAAAGAGAATTTTGTCCAAGTCTTCTCAGAAGATCCTGAAATCTATCCAGGAGAAAAGAAAGGAGGCTGAGGTATGATTGCTAAAATGAAGAAACTGACCTTTTTGGTCTATCACAAGGAATATGAAGATTTCCTGAAAGGAATCCGTGAAGTCGGAGTCGTTCATGTGGTTGAGAAAGCTCAGGGTGGTGCCGGAAATGCCGAACTGCAGGACAGCATCCGTTTGTCGTCACGTTATGCGGCAGCGGTGAAAACCCTTCGCGGTATGGGTGTTCCGGCTGGCGCTTCCCATGCAGGCGATGTCCGTAAAGGAGAAGAAGCCCTGAAGGAAATCGAAGCCTTGCAGCAGGAGATGCAGCGCCTGAGTCATCAGGCTCAGCTGACAGACAAGGACATTGCTGTGCTGGAACCGTGGGGAAACTTTGAGCCGCGTGATCTGGCCCGTCTGGCAGAAGCCGGCTATCGCATTGATTTCTATGTCTGTCCGGAAAAGCTCTTCAAGGAAGAATGGATGACGGAATATCATGCGATGATTATCAGTCAGTCTGGTTCGCGGCTTTATTTTATCACGGTAACTCCGGTAAATTCACCGGTGGAACTGGAGGTGGAAGCAGTCCGGCTTCCGGACAAGTCGCTTGCATCACTGAAGGAGAACAAGGCTGCGATTGTGACGAAAGAAGCTGATATACACAAGCGGATGGAAGAACTGGCCGCAACGGCAGTGCCCGATCTGGAAGCAGCTCAGGCCTCTGTACATGCGCAGATAGAGTTCTCCAAAGTGGAACTGAGTGCTGACTCACTGGCAGACAACAAACTGTTGCTGCTGGAAGGATGGCACCTGCGGCTTCTGTCGGCCAGATACAGGAGTATCTGAACACCAGCAATGCTTATTATGAGATTGCAGATCCGACACCGGACGATGATGTTCCTATCTTGTTAGCGAACAATAAGTTTGCCCGTCTGTTTGAACCGATCATGCGACTTTATATGTTGCCCAAATACAGAGAACTGGATCTGTCCGTATTTTGCTCCGTTCTTTATGCTGTTCTTCGGCCTGTGTCTGGGAGATTCCGGTTACGGACTGTTCATGGTGCTGGCTGTCACGATTTATCGCCTGGCAGCTAAGCAGGTGAGTGATTCGATGAAACCGGTGCTTACACTGGTACAGTTGCTCGGAGCTTCTACAATGGTTTGTGGTCTGCTCACAGGAACCTGCTTCGGATTTAATCTGTACGACATTCAGTTGCCTCTTTTCCAGAGTCTGAAGGAATCCATTTCACTGGATAATCAGCAGATGTTTAACCTTTCTCTGATTCTGGGAGGTATTCAGATTATCTTCGGTATGATTCTGAAGGCCGTGAATCAGACCATTCAGCTGGGCTTCAAATATGCGGTTGCAACGATCGGATGGATTCTGGTACTTGTCAGCACGGCTTTTGCCTTTGCTTTCCCTTCCTGTATGGCAATGGGAGGTACAGTACATCTGGTACTCCTGGGTATCGGCTTGCTGATGGCCTACCTGTACAACAGTCCGGACAAATATTTTGTTCAACATCGGACTGGACTGTGGGGACAGTTGACAATTATGGCTACCGGGTCTGCCTGGTGCGATGTGCTTTCGTATGTACGTCTGTTTGCCCTCGGTTTGTCCGGAGGTATCCTGGCCAGTGTGTTCAACAGTCTGGCAGCAGGTATGAGTCCCGACAATATCATTGCAGGTCCGATTGTCATGGCTCTGATTTTCCTGATCGGTCACAGCATCAATATCTTTATGAATGTACTGGGTGCAATGGTTCACCCCATGCGTCTGACATTCGTGGAATTCTTCAAGAATTCCGGTTATGAGGGTGGTGGAAAAGAATACAAACCCTTTAAGAAAGAAGTAATTAGTGAATAAAAGTAATACGAATTAAAAATTTAAAAAATAATTGAATTATGGAAATGAATCTTTTGATTGCCTACATTGGCATTGCGATTATGGTTGGTTTGTCAGGTATTGGTAGTGCCTATGGTGTGACTATTGCCGGTAACGCTTCAATCGGTGCGTTGAAGAAAAATGACAGTGCATTCGGTAATTTCCTGGTGCTGACAGCGCTTCCGGGTACTCAGGGTCTGTATGGTTTTGCCGGTTACTTCATGTTCCAGAATATTTTTGGTGTGCTGACACCGGAAATGACAGCAATTCAGGCTTGTGCCGTGCTGGGTGCGGGTATTGGTCTGGGACTGGTAGCCTTGTTCTCTGCCATCCGTCAGGGACAGGTTTGTGCCAACGGTATTGCTGCAATCGGACAGGGTCACAATGTATTCGGTAATACATTGATTCTGGCTGTATTCCCTGAATTGTATGCAATTGTAGCATTGGCTGCTACTTTCTTGATGGGTTCTGCTCTGGCTTAACTTGCTTAGCCTGATGAAATAGATAGCCGGACACGGATTGCCGTGTCCGGCTTATTTTTTGGTTGCTTTTTCATCGTGCGGTCACTGAGGTAGAGTCGTGCAGTCGTTGAGGCAGAATTATGCAGTCGTTGCGGGCGAATTATGCGGTCGTTTGAGCTGAATCGTGCGGTCGTTGCGGGCGAATCGTGCAGACGATGCTGACGAGGCATTTTGAGTTTCTTTCTGACAGCATACAAGTGGCCGGACGGACATTCCAGTGTAAAAAGAATGACATCTTGGTCGATATTCTTGAATAAAATGAATATGAATAGTCGAATTAGGTCTATAAAACTTTAAAAATCCATACTTTTTTTTATACCTTCGCGACTGATTTAGAAAATATTAAAGATGATGATGAAAGAGCTTTTGAAGCCCGATTACATTTTCGAATCCAGTTGGGAAGTGTGTAATAAGGTGGGAGGTATTTACACGGTTCTCTCAACAAGGGCAAAGACATTGCAGGATGCATTTCCTGATAAGATCTTTTTCATTGGTCCGGATGTATGGTCGGGTAAGGAAAATCCTTTATTCTCTGAGGATGAAAATTGTTTGAAAGACTGGTGTGCATATGCACGGGAGAGTGATGGATTGAAGATACGCGTCGGTCGTTGGAATATACCGGGATCTCCCATTACAATCCTGGTTGATTTCACTCCTTTCTATGCTCAGAAGAATGATATTTACGGGCAGGCCTGGTGCGATTTTCAGGTAGATTCACTTCATGCTTACGGTGATTACGACGAGGCCTCCATGTTTGCATATGCTGCAGGAAAAGTTGTAGAAAGTTTTTATCGGCATTGCTTAAGCAAGAAGAATCGGGTAGTCTATCATGCTAATGAATGGATGACTGGTTTGGGAGCACTTTATCTGCGCAAGCATGTGCCGGAAATTGCAACAATTTTTACTACTCATGCAACTTCTATCGGACGCTCGATTGCCGGAAACAACAAACCTTTGTATGACTATTTGTTTGCATATAATGGCGACCAGATGGCTGGTGAATTGAATATGCAATCGAAGCATTCCATTGAAAAACAGACTGCGCATCATGTTGATTGTTTTACAACAGTCAGTGAAATCACCAACAATGAATGTCGTGAACTGCTTGACAAGTCGGCAGATGTGGTTCTGATGAACGGCTTTGAGGATGACTTTGTGCCCAAAGGGAATACGTTTGTTGCACGTCGTAAGAAAGCCCGTCAGGCTATGCTGAATCTGGCGAACAAGCTTCTGGGTACAAAATTGACCGACGAAACACTGATTGTCGGAACCAGTGGCCGTTATGAATTCAAGAACAAGGGTATCAACGTTTATCTGGAATCCTTGAACCGGCTGACCCGCGACAAGAATCTGAAGCGTGATGTTCTGGCATTTATCAATGTGCCGGATGGGTGGGCGATCCCCGTGAAGACCTGATAGCCCGTCTGAAGAGCAAGGAACAGTTTACGACTCCTCTGGAGGTTCCTTTCATTACCCACTGGCTGCATAACATGAATCATGACCAGGTACTTGACATGCTGAAGTATTTGAACATGTCGAATGCTCCGGAATCAAAGGTCAAGGTTATCTTTGTACCTTGCTATCTGGATGGAAACGACGGTATCTGGAACATGCATTATTATGACCTGATTTTAGGATATGACCTGAGTGTATATCCGTCTTACTATGAACCCTGGGGATATACTCCGCTGGAAAGCATCGCTTTCCACGTACCGACAGTTACGACAGATCTGCCGGGTTTGGCTTATGGGTTAACTCCTTGAAAGGACGTTTCAGTGAACTGGCTGACGGCGTAAAGGTGATCCATCGTACAGACTACAACTATTCTGAAGTGGCTGACGTCATAAAAGATACAGTTTCAGATTTCTCTGCCCTGAGTGCAGCTGAAATCAAGAAAATACGGAAGAACGCGGCAGCAATTGCCGAAAAGGCACTGTGGAAACATTTCATACAGTATTATTATGAGGCTTATGACATTGCTTTGCGCAATGCTGAGAAACGCCTTGCTTTGTAACAGTGAATCTGATTTTTAACTTAAAGCATTATTGAGAGATATGAAAATCAAGACAAATTATGCGAATGTTCCTTGCTGGAAGGAAGTAAATGTGAAATCCCACATTCCGGAATCCTTGAAGATGCTGGAAGAAATGGCTCGCAATATCTGGTGGGCCTGGAATGATGAGGCTACTGAAATGTTCAGTTCTCTGGATCCTGAATTGTGGAGCGTTGTCGGACAGAATCCGGTTGCTTTGTTGGAGCGGATAAGTTATGAAAAACTGGAAGGTCTGTCTTCTGACGAAGCTGTTCTTGCCAAGATTAACAAGGTATATAAGAAATTCAAAGAATATATTGATGTGAAGCCCGATGCTTCACGTCCTTCTGTTGCATACTTCTGTATGGAGTATGGACTGACTCACGTACTGAAGATCTACTCCGGCGGTTTGGGTATCCTGGCCGGTGACTACCTGAAAGAAGCATCAGACAGCAATGTCGATATGTGTGGTGTAGGTTTCCTGTATCGTTATGGTTACTTCACTCAGAGCCTGTCTATGGACGGACAGCAGATTGCAAATTATGAAGCACAGAACTTCGGCAGCCTGCCTCTGGACCGCGTTAAAGATGAAAACGGACAGCCTCTGGTTCTTGATGTTCCTTATCTGGACTATTATGTTCATGCATATGTATGGAGAGTAAACGTAGGTCGTGTACCTTTGTATTTGCTGGATACAGATAACGAAATGAACAGCGAATTCGACCGTCCGATTACTTATCAGTTGTATGGTGGTGACTGGGAAAACCGTCTGAAGCAGGAAATTCTGCTGGGTATCGGTGGTGTGCTGTTGCTGAAACGTCTGGGCATCAAGAAAGATGTATATCACTGCAATGAAGGTCACGCTGCCCTGTGTAACGTACAGCGCTTGTGCGATTATGTAGAAAGCGGCATGTCATTCGACGAGGCTCTGGAAGTTGTACGTGCTTCTTCTCTGTACACTGTTCATACTCCGGTTCCGGCTGGTCATGACTACTTCGACGAAGGTCTGTTCGGCAAGTATATGGGAGGTTATCCGCAGCGTATGGGTATTACCTGGCAGGATCTGATGGATCTGGGCCGTATTAACCCGGGTGATCCTAACGAACGTTTCTGTATGTCTACATTCGCCTGCAACACTTGTCAGGAAGTGAACGGTGTAAGCTGGCTGCATGGTAAAGTTTCACAGGAAATGTTCTCAGGCATCTGGAAAGGTTATTTTCCTGAAGAAAATCATGTAGGTTATGTAACCAATGGTGTACACTTCCCGACCTGGTGTGCTTCTGAATGGAAGAAACTTTATGCAAAATACTTCGACAAGAACTTCCTGCACGACCAGTCAAATGAAAAGATCTGGGAAGCTATCTACAATGTACCCGATGAAGAAGTTTGGAAGACTCGTGTAGCTTTGAAGAACAAGCTGATCGACTATATCCGTAACCAGTTCCGCGATACATGGCTGAAGAACCAGCGTGATCCGTCGCATGTGGTTTCTCTGATGGACAAGATCAATCCTAACGCACTGTTGATCGGTTTCGCACGTCGTTTTGCTACTTACAAGCGTGCACATCTGTTGTTCACAGACCTGGATCGTCTGGCCAAGATCGTGAATAATCCTGATTACCCTGTACAGTTCCTGTTTGCAGGTAAGGCTCATCCCCACGATGGTGCCGGCCAGGGTCTGATCAAGAAGATTGTGGAAATCTCTAACCGTCCTGAATTCCTCGGTAAGATCATTTTCCTTGAAAACTACGATATGAAACTGGCTCGTCGTCTGGTTTCTGGTGTAGATATCTGGATGAACACTCCGACTCGTCCGTTGGAAGCTTCCGGTACTTCCGGTGAAAAAGCTTTGATGAACGGTGTTGTAAACTTGTCTGTACTTGACGGATGGTGGCTGGAAGGTTACCGTGAAGGAGCCGGATGGGCACTGACTGAAAAACGTACTTACCAGAATCAGGAATACCAGGATCAGCTGGATGCTGCTACAATCTACAGCTTGCTGGAAACTGAAATCCTGCCACTTTACTATGCACGTAACAAGAAGGGATATTCTGAAGGCTGGGTGAAGACTATCAAGAACTCTATCGCACAGGTAGCTCCTCATTATACCATGAAGCGTCAGCTGGATGATTACTTCACTAAATTCTATGGCAAGGAAGCTGCTCGTTTCCATGAACTGGCAGCCAACGACTACGCTAAGGCTAAGGAAATCGCCAAATGGAAAGAAGAAGTGGCTGAAAAGTGGGATTCCATCGAAGTCGTTTCTATGGATAAGTGCGAAGACCTTCACAAAGGTAACATTGAAACCGGTAAGGAATATGTTATCACTTGTGTGGTTGACGAAAAAGGCCTGGATGATGCAGTGGGCATTGAACTGGTAACAACTTACACTACCGCTGAAGGCAAGGAATACGTTTATTCAGTAGAACCGATGGAAATGGTTCACAGAGACGGTAATCTGTTTACCTTCAAGGTAACTCACAGCCTGTCTAACTCCGGAAGCTTCAAGGTTGCATACCGTATGTTCCCGAAACATGAGGCACTGCCCCATCGTCAGGACTTCTGCTATGTACGCTGGTTCAACAAGGACTAAGTAAACCGGAAAGATATATAGAATGACGCCTGTACAGCAGGTGTGGATTGAAAAAGTCTGCACCTGTATGTACAGGCCGTATTTTTTGTTCGCGGAAAAAGCCCCGGGTTTTCGCTTTGCCGTGTCGGGGAATTGGCTATCTTTGCATTCAGACGGACTGGATGTCCGGATACAGATACTTTAAAACAAAAGCCAATGAAAATACTGATTGTAGAGGATGATGCCGACCTGAGGGAGATTACCACCCGTTCGCTGGAAAAGGAACGCTATGTCGTATCCCAGGCTCCTGACTATCGGACAGCCCTGTGTAAAATAGAAGATTACGATTATGATTGCATTCTGCTGGATATCATGCTGCCCGACGGAAGCGGACTTGATTTGCTGGAAGAACTGAAGGCAATGGGCAAGCGGACGAATGTCATTATTCTTTCAGCCAAGGATTCACTGGAAGACAAGGTGCAGGGACTGGATCTGGGTGCAGATGATTATCTGCCCAAACCTTTTCATCTGGCCGAACTTCATGCACGTATCAAGAGCCTGTTGCGGAGGAATCAGCGGGAAGGAGAGCAGAGCTTGCGCTTTGGAAACATTGAGGTATTTCCCGATCGTTTCCGGGTGATGGTTGAGGGAAAGGAAGTCGATCTGAACCGTAAGGAATACGATATCCTATATTATTTTATGTGCCGTCCCGGCAGACTGGTCAATAAGAATACACTGGCAGAGTCTGTATGGGAGATCATATTGATCAGGTAGATAACTTTGATTTCATCTATACGCAGATCAAGAATCTCCGTAAGCGCCTGAAAGAAGCCGGTGCTACTCCGGAGCTTAAGTCTGTATATGGATTTGGCTATAAGTTTGTTGTGGAATGAAACTGTTTCATCTGATTCTGGGGCGCATGTCCGCCGCACTCATTGTGATACTTACCTTATGGGCCGGACTGTTTTATCTGGCCGTGATGGAAGAAGTCAATGACGAGGTGGATGATTCGCTGGAAGACTATTCGGAGGCATTGATCCTCAGATGGCTTTCCGGTGAGGAACTTCCTGCCCGGAGCAATGGCTCCAACAACCAGTATTTCCTTTATGAAGTAAGCGAGTCGTATGCCCGGATGTATCCCCGGATTTCTTATCATGATGAAATGGTTTATATCACAGAGAAGGACGAAGAGGAACCGGCTCGTGTACTGACTACCATTTTCGAGGCCGAAGGAAACCGCTTTATGGAGCTGGTCGTTTATACACCTACCATCGAGAAAGCTGATTTGCAGAGAGCTATTCTGGGGTGGATTGTCTTTCTTTATGTACTGTTGCTGCTGGCCGTTATTTTGTTGAACGTATGGGTGTTCCGGAGAAATATGCATCCTTTGTACCGCTTGCTGGCCTGGCTGGATGCTATCGGCTCGGCCGTTCGAATGCACCATTGGAGAATAATACCCGCATTTATGAGTTCCGCAAGCTGAATGAAGCCGTGACCCTTTCGGCAGAGCGCAGTGAGAAACTGTATGAACAGCAGAAACTGTTTATCGGAAATGCATCTCACGAGATGCAGACGCCTTTGGCTATCTGCCGGAACCGTCTGGAAATGTTAATGGAAGAAGGCAATCTCAGCGAAAAGCAGTTGGAAGAGTTGATAAAGACGCATGAAACGCTTGAACGTCTGACGCGTCTGAACCGTTCTTTGCTTTTGCTCTGCAAGATCGAGAACCGGCAGTTTTCCGATGTAAAGGATATATGTTATAATCATCTGCTGGAGCAATACCTGGAAGATTATAAGGAAGTGTATGCTTACCGGGGTGTTTCGGTGGAAGTGATTACGGAAGGTGAGTTTACGGTCATGATGAGTGAATCGCTGGCTTCAGTTCTGCTGACCAACCTGCTGAAAAATGCCTTTGTCCATGTGACGGAAGGGGGCGTGATCCGTATTCTCTTTACGGCGGAATCAATGGTTGTCGCCAATAGCGGTGAGCAGCCCCTTGACGGTGAGCGTATCTTTGAGCGTTTTTATCAGGGCCATAAGAAAGAAGGTTCTACGGGACTGGGTCTGGCTTTGGCTGAGTCTGTCTGCAAGTCAAGCGGGCTGGATATCCGTTACGAATTCACTGAGGCATGCATCGGTTTACGGTCAGCCGTTCCGGATCGGAAAGAGTAGGATAGGTGTTTATATTGCGGAACAGGCTTTCAGAAAAGAATTTTGCATTTTTCCTGAAAATTTCTTCTGATTCCAGATTCTTTTCAGATTCCTGTCGCACCTTTGTATTAGAAAATTAAATGAATGATTAATCTCTTAAAAACAAAGGTGTATGAAAAAGTTAGTTTTTTTATTGGTGTGTGTGTTTACAATGTCTTCAGTTGCTTTGGCTGATAATGACAAACCGATCCAGGTTGGACAGTTGCCGACAAAGGCCCAGACCTTCCTGACCACTTATTTCAAGAGCCACAAAGTGGCGTTGGCTAAGCAGGAGAGTGATTTGTTCTATAAAACCTATGATGTCATTTTCACAAATGGCGAAAAGGTGGAATTCGACAAGTCCGGAGAATGGACAGAAGTGAAGTGTTCACAAAGCGAAGTACCTTCAAAGATTGTTCCTGCTGCTATCCGTGATTATGTGAAAACCAACTATCCGGATGCCAAGATTCTTCGTATCGAACGTGACCGTAAGGGATATGAAGTGAAGTTGTCCAACCGTTGGGAAATCTCTTTCGACTCTCAGATGCGTGTGGTAGACATTGACGATTAAGCAGTGCCTGTCAGGTAATAAAGAAATGCACCCGTTTTCCGGATTGTCCGGGAAGCGGGTGCATTTGATTTTGCCGGATCAGAAGCAGTAAGCCAGTCCGACATTTATGATGAACTGGTCGAATCCGTCCACTAACTGATATTTGGGTTCAATGTTCAGTTTCCAGGCAGAACCCAGTTTAAAGTCAGCTCCTACTCCAAACTTGGCCTGAAACTTTCCGTCGGAAGCAGAATATTCGTCGAAATGAGCCTTTGCATTGGCATATCCCAATCCTACAGCCGGGTAGATAGCCACATCAGCTGCAACGGGGAAGAGGTAATGGAAGTTTACTCCCAGATCCCAGAAGGAAACATGATCGTGCTTGAAATAGTAATTGAATTCCGGCTCGATCCGTACATGGTTGGTCAGATTATACTGGAATTTTCCGCCCAGACCGAAGGAGGTTTCACTGGCATAATTCAAATTCAGACCGAGTGCCTTGTCACCCTGACTCTGTGCTGCTGCTGTTGCCATTCCGGCAATCAGACAGACAATAAGTAATGTCAACTTCTTCATATTCTTTCCTTTTTAAAATGGATAATATATCAATATAACACTTGAACGGGAAGAATGGTTTTGGTCTGTTTTTGCTTTTTTCAGGTACATTTTATATAAAAAGGAAGTGCATTTCGAACTATATCCCCAGGCTTCTATTTTTTATATTTTATAAGCATTACAACAGGATTTGATTCTTCATTCAATTTTTCTGCAATTTCCTTTAGCGGACTTTTCAGCTTATTATCGGCATATGCCTCTACAAGTCGGTCTGCTGCCAAATTCTGATAGGTAGCAACATCTCCATTGCCGACATTTTCTGTCACATTCACTTCCTGTTTATTTATATAATCGGCATTGAATATCACTGGTTCGAAAAATGAATCTTCTTCTTTATCATACATCAGGTCTGTAGTCGGGAATCCATTACCTTTTGAAAAGTCAAACTTCTTTTCTATTTTCTTAAAAAAATAATATCTGTCTGTTACAGGCCCCATTGTGATAAGTACGTCCGGTTCACCAGACGACTGTCTGACGATGAAAGGACTCAACAGATTCTTGTCCGGTCTATAGCTATAAATAGTATCGGAGGATGTCTCGACAAGAAGCCAGTTATCCTGACAAGGTATAAGCACGTACTGGGATTGCTGCTATGACATCTCCCTGACGTACAAACGGCGCCTTGACTGTTTTGAATGGAATTGAAATACCACGGGTAACACTGCCGTCCTGCTTCGATATAATGGAATGATAGAATTCTTTCTCCTTTTCTTCTCCGTCCCTATAATATACTGTCATATCATAACAGATGAGATTATTCTTGTCGTAATTGAAGACATCCATATAATCCGCATCATCAGCAGTATTGAAACTACGCTTGAAATTGCCGGACAAATCATATACCAGTATTTTCTTTGTGGAATTGACAAAAATCTCTTCATTATCTTCATCCAGAGCGGCACTTACAATGAAAGCATATTCTTCTCCACCCTGTCCTTTTCTGTTTATCTTTCTTATTCCTTTACCGGTTTTCCTGTCAAAGACATATATATTTCCATCATTGACATAGTTTTTTATCAATATATATTTATCACCGATTGACAATACAGCTCCTTGCGTAATGAATTCATCTGTAGTTTCCAACGGAATATACTCAACGTCCATAAAGTCCTGAAGGACTATTTCTTTTTCAGGGTAATTCTCATTTACATTAATAGTAATATATTTACTGTCTTTGTCTGCCTGATTACAGCTTCCCAGGCCTATACCTGTAAAAAATAATAAGTTTAGAAACCAAATGTTTGTCTTTCTCATAAGATATTTGTTTTATCTATATTACATATTATTTACCGGGGAATTGATATTTTTTTATTTCGTAGGAACCAAAATCAGATATGGATTGTCCTCTTCATTCTGAATACTGGAATACAATGATTTCAACTTATCATCATCGGGTATGTCGTTATTGTCTTTATATTCCAACAGATTCATGGAAGACAAAGAATATACTATCTGATTATCTGTATAACCTACTGCTGCCACATTAATATCAGGCAAACCTTCCACCAGTCGTGTATATATTTCAGTCATACGGTTTTCATGCCTTACAAAATAAGTCTTATCATAGTTGAAAGCAAAGTATATACCCGACTTATATGGTGTAACATCTTTAATCCAACGGTAAACTGTTTTATCCTTATTTATTTTCCCGAATTCATCATCTGACATATCTTTTTTCTCAGAAATCATCTCAAAGAAGTTTCTACCTTTGAAATGGACACATACTCTGGGGTAAGTTTATCAGCCTTAAGTGAATAAATTGTATCGCAAACCGGCAAGGAAACAATACCGTTATTATAAAAGTTATAGTATACAAACGGTTTTCCTTTTATTGAATTGGGTTTACTGATACCATAAGCACTGTCTGTTTCAGATTGATAATAGAGGAAATGATTGCTTTTTCCATTTATATTGGAATCAAACAGCCACAAACAATCATCATCTGCTTGAGTAAAAGAAAAATACGGACTGTCAAGTTTGTATTTCTCTGCTATATAATTACCGTTAGAGTCATACTGTTTAATACTTCTGTAGTTGTCAAGAACATACAGATTATTGTTTCTATACTCAAAATCACTGACAAAAAGAACTTCTCCCGGTCCATTACCTCTTTTGAGACTGTTTATGTATTTCCCATCCAATGAAAATATAAATATCCGCGGATCTATAAGAGACAAAACATAAATCCTTTCATTGCCTATCACTACTTTTGATACATCGCCTATTACAGATTCAGAGGTCATTTCTAGTTTTACATAATCGAATGTTTCAAAAACCGGTTTGTCGATAGTGAGACTTTTGTCTTCCAGGGAAACAAATATATCTTCTATTCCATCAGGATGTTTCTCACCACTGCTACATGAATACATACAACCTAGAATAATAATGTAAAAGAGTTTCTTCATAGCAAAATAAATTTAAAATTCTATTTACTGAATGTTCCTATAATAATTACATGCTGTGTAAATATCAGAACAGGTGCAGAACTCATATGTGAAAGTGCAAGGTACGCATTTACAAATGCCATTGACCAGGAAAAGCATCAGTATATTTCACGGATCGGAATATAATAAAGAAATAGCCCCAACCTTTGTTTGGGTTGAGGCTTATCTGAATATGCTTTAAATAGGGCTTATTTTATTCCCATTCGT
>ENA-OQAN01000906-OQAN01000906.1-human-gut-metagenome-genome-assembly--contig:-NODE-906-length-14102-cov-1.808014_pt1 | contig 14102 bp, 20 predicted proteins | sample MGYA00242735_ERZ504527 | MGnify/ENA primary metagenome ERZ504527 (study PRJEB26092, sample SAMD00036230) | human gut metagenome | host: Homo sapiens | study: EMG produced TPA metagenomics assembly of...
TGGAGATACCTAACATAACAGAACATGCTGGTGATCTTATCCAGAACACCATTTTTATTCTTTCCGGAATACAGGCCCAGTACAATGGCAATGAGAAAACCAAGCAGCATGCTGATTCCCATTAGGATCACGGTTGCGGGAAGCCTCTCCAGCATCTGTGTCAGGACCGGTCGGTTATTCATCAGGGAATTTCCGAAATTCCCGTGAAGGATCCTTCCCAGCCACAGAAAGTACTGCTCATAGACAGGCTTTGTAAGTCCCAGGCTTTCTCTCAGGTTCTGGATATATTCTTCACTCATATTTGGTTCCACATAAGTCAGGACAGGATCTCCGGGCGCTGCTTTTGTCAGTGCAAAGCAGAGAACAGAGACAATAAACAGTGTCAGAATACACTGTATCAGACGGTTTACGATCTTCTTCAAAATGTACCTCCTTTATTTTCCCCGAAAACAGGAAATCGGCTGGCGCAAAAAACGCGTCAGCCTCTTTCTGTTTCCGGTATTCATCCGCTATAAAATTATTTATTTCTCCAATGTGTAAATCTTGGAATAATCATAATAAATAGTTTTTAACAGACATTCATCAAAGCCTCCGAAATCTTTACTTACCGCATAGAAACCATTGGAATAAGCGATCGGATAGATATACATGTTATCATTGATCGTATTCTGGATCTCCTTATAAATCTCGCCACGTTTTGTCTCATCTGCAGTGCTGTTGCCATCTTCCCACAATGCATCCAGATCTGTATCCTTGATCCTGGAATAGTTGGAACGCTGTCGGAAGAACTCATGTCTGCATAAAGCTCGGCTCTTCTCCCAGAGTGTAGAAGCTCAGTACCAGATCATAATCTGTGCACTCCGTATCCTTTGTCTTATTCTTGAAGGTAGACTCATCTGTAGGAAGAAGATTGATGGTGATTCCTACATTGGCAAGGGCAGACTGTACATACAGAGCTTCACTCTCCATTGTCTTATCTGTGGAGATATACATCAGGTTCAGAGAAAGACTTGTCTTTCCTGCTTCGGAAAGGAGCTCCTGTGCTTTAGCCGGATCATTGTCGTAGGTATTGTCCGGTTTTGTATAGTAGAGTGTATCCGGTGTAAAAATAGAATCTGCAGGCTCTGCATAATCCTCGGAAAGGAAAGCAAACTGACAGAACTCCTCTTTATTCAGTGCGTATGCGATCGCCTGACGTACCTTTACATCCTGAAGATCTTCGTTCAGCTCATTCATGAACATGGCGTTGACACGTCCAGAATTATAGGTATTGATGTTTACGTTATCGTAAGCACTGACGGTATCGTAATCATCTGCGCTGATCAGACGTGCATCCAGATCTCCGCTTGCAAGTGCCGCATTGGCGGAGCTGGAATCCTTTACGATCTTGAAGGTGATGGAATCCAGATTTACATCATCAAAATAGTCATCGAATTTTGTTACTTTATAATACTCTCCGGATTTATATTCCTCGAACTTAAAAGGACCACTTCCCACCGGTTCATTGTTGAGATCACTTTCTCCGATATTCTCCACGCCGTCATAAATATGCTTCGGAATACAGTAAACCTGGCTCAGTCCGCCAAGAAATCCTGCGGAAGATGATCCAAGGGAAATCTTGACTGTAAGGTCATCAACCTTCTCTGCCTCTACTGCCTTGTCATTAACGTATCCGTAAGAAGAATACGGAACATTCTGCTTCTCATCTACCAGCACCTGCATGGTGAATACCACATCATCGGCTGTGATCGGCTGACCGTCATGCCATTTCAGTCCGTCTTTGAGCTTCAGTGTGAATTCGCTGGCATCATCATTGGCTGTTACACTTTCGCAAAGTCCGTTTCCGTAATACATCTCTCCGTTCACGATCTCAAAAAACGGGCTGTACAGTGCCTGCATCATATCGAAGCTTGTCTGATCCACAACATAAAGCGGATTGATGTTCTGCGGATCTGCTGTTTCTGCAATGGTAATATTTCCGCCTTCCGCCTTGGTTCCTTCTGTTTCTGCTGCAAAAACAGTCATTCCTGACATAACAGTTGTTCCTGCCACCGCAGCTACCAGAAGCGCTGCCAGTACTTTTTTTCTCATTTCCTGTTCCTCCTGTGTTTCAGTGAGTATTCCTCTTTTCCCACCAGTTTAATATGATATAGGTAAGATAATACTATACCATATTACCTTTGTCAAGCTGTCCCTGGCTCTTCAGAGATTTTTTTACTGCATTTCGTTAAAGCTTGTATTTATTCTACATACAGATCACACAGGCGTCAAGATAAATTTTCTGTATCTTGCCTCTGATCTATATATATTTCCTTAATTCGTCATATTTTTGATCCAGTGTCCGTAATTGCACTTCAAAAATGCAGGCACGCATTTAAAGATCTGATCTGCATTCAGGCAGCATACCACCACTGCCGGAGATGCCTTGACCACAAATGCCATAAACATGGACAGAGGGATCACGATCCCCCAGGTACTGATCAGATCCACCTTCATGGAATAGGCGATGCTTCCGCTTCCCCGGATGATACCACCGTTTGTCGGCATCTGATAGGACATTCCTACCATTACTACACTTAAGTCATTACCGAAACCCGAAGGCAACCCCTGCAATTTCCACACAGCGCAGTGTAGCAAGCAGGATCTGCGTCACTGCAAAGAAAAAGTAAGTAAACCGGATGATCGCCAGATAGGAAAGACCGGCTTCGATAATCGCCTGATCTGTTGTAAAAAGCCCCAGCAGCTGTGTTGGAAAAAGGCTGGCCAGGATAAACAGCATAAGGGCAATAAAAAAACCTGTGCGCATGGCCCAGGCACTGATCTTCCTTACCGGCTCTGTCTCTTTCTTTCCCCAGTACTGACTTCCGAATATGACAAGTCCGTCTCCCAGAGCCATAAGCAGCTGCTGAAAGACGAACTGTACCTGGTTTACGGTGGTCACACCGGATAATGCAGTTTCGCTGAAGGCTCCAAGCATAATGTTGTCCGCAAGATTGACACTTAAGGTCACTACATTCTGCAGCACCAGCATGGAGCATAATTTCAGAAAATTACGATAAAAATTCTTCATCAATCTTTTACGATGGCAATGATATCATCTGCGTTGATCACCAGATATTTCTCACCCTCATATTTGATCTCGGTTCCTGTGTATTTTCCGTAGATCACACGGTCGCCCGGCTTTACCTGTACCGGTACTTCTTTACCGTCTACGACCTTACCGCCACCTACTGCGATAACCTCTGCCTGCTGGGTTTTCTCCTTGGAGCTGTCCGGAAGTACGATGCCGGATGCGGTTTTGTCTTCTGTCTCAAAATATTTTACGATAACTCTGTCTGCAACTGGTTTTAATGCCATATTCATTTCCTTCTTTCTGTGATTATTAGCACTCTTGAGCTTCGAGTGCTACTCTTTTTTTATCATACTACATATCCGAAAATTGTCAAGATATTTGCAGATATGTAGTATGATATTATTTATGATAGGGCTCTCCGCTGATGATACGATAGCTGCGGTAGATCTGTTCCAGAAGGATCACACGCATCAGCTGATGAGGAAATGTCATCTTCGAAAAGCTTAAAGCATAGTCTGATCTCTTCAGTACTTCTTTTCCAAGACCGATAGAGCCGCCGATCACAAACTGGATATGGCTGGTCCCACGTATTCCCAGCTCGTTGATCTTCCGTGCGAAGTTCTCAGAGGTCAGCTGTTCGCCTCCGATCTCTAGAGTGATCACAAACGCATCCTCCCGGATATATTTAAGAAGACGCTCCCCTTCCTTGTTCCGAATGGCATCTTCTACTGTTTCGCTGGCATTATCCGGCGTTTTTTCGTCGGACACTTCTATGATCTCCAGCTTGCAGTAACGCCCGAGCGCTTGGAATACTCCGCAATGGCATCCCGCAGATATTTTTCCTTGATCTTCCCTACTGTCAGGATACTTATTTTCATCCGCCGTTCTCCTCCAGATAATTCTCAAATTCTTCTGCTGACATCAAAACCTTCCTTGGCTTGGTTCCTTCCTCCGGACCTACCACTCCTGCGTCACAAAGCTGATCCATGATCCTTGCCGCACGGTTAAATCCGATCTTGAACATACGCTGGAGCATACCGATGGAGCCTTTTCCTTCTCAATGATAAATTTACCGGCTTCTGTAAAATAGACATCTCTGTCACCGCCGCCGGCTCCTCCCGGGACACCGGCTGTATTGACCTGCTTCTCAATGGAGGTATCATAAACAGCACCCTGATTTTTGTCAGAAACATATTCTACGACTGCACTGACCTCCTCATCTGAAACAAAAGCGCCCTGCAGTCTGGCCGGCTTCTGATATCCCTGAGGATAAAACAGCATATCGCCCTTGCCAAGAAGCTTCTCGGCACCGTTCATATCCAGGATCGTCCTGAATCCACACCGGAAGATACGGAAAATGCGATCCTGGACGGCATATTGGCCTTGATCAGACCTGTGATGACATTGACCGATGGCTCTGGGTAGCAATGATCAGATGGATACCTGCTGCACGTGCCAGCTGGGCCAGACGGCAGATTGCATCCTCAACTTCTCCCGGCGCAACCATCATAAGATCCGCAAGCTCGTCCACGATGATCACGATCTGCGGCATCTTCTCAGGTGCCTTTTCTCCCTCCGGGACCCGCATATTGGCAACCTTTTTATTATATTCTCCAAGATTACGTACCCCATATTCCGCAAAGGCATTGTAACGGCTGGTCATCTCGGAAACAGCCCAGTTCAGCGCACCGGCCGCTTTCTTCGGATCTGTGACCACCGGAATGAACAGGTGCGGGATCCCGTTATATACACTGAGCTCCACCACCTTCGGATCGATCATGATCAGACGCACCTCATCCGGTGTAGCCTTATAAAGGATGCTGATGATCAGCGTATTGATGCAGACGGATTTTCCGGAGCCGGTTGCTCCGGCGATAAGAAGATGCGGCATCTTGGCAATATCTGCCACTACCGGTTTTCCGGCAATATCCTTACCTGCTGCAAAGGACAGCTTGGATTTTGCATTTTTAAACTCCTCTGACTGAAGAAGATCCCGCAGCATGACCGCGCTGTTCTCCTTGTTCGGGACCTCGATCCCCACGGCTGCCTTTCCCGGTATCGGTGCTTCGATACGGATATCCGGTGTAGCAAGATTCAGCTTGATATCATCGGAAAGACCAACGATCTTGCTGACCTTCACACCCATTTCCGGCTGCAGCTCATAGCGGGTAACGGTAGGTCCGCAGCTCACATTAGTAATGGTTACATTAACACCGAAATTATGCAGGGTTTCCTGAAGCTTCTGTGCTGTTTTGCGCAGATGTGCATCGGAATCTCCCTGAGATCTGCCATCTCCGCGCTTCAGAAGCTTCAGCGGCGGATACTGATATGGTTTCTTCTCCGGAGCTTCCCCCTGGCTGATCTCATGCTGGATATTTCTGATCCCATGCTCGATCTCTGTCTGAGATGACTTCGGGTTTCTGGAGGGCTGATGGGATGCCTTCTGTTCAGCTTCCGGCTGAGGATCCTCCTTTATCTCAGCGGGAGCGGCTGCCTTTCCTGTTTCCCGGGAAGCTTTTACTGCTGTCTCAGTTTTTGACGGCAGGACCTGCTGCATCTCGGGAATATCCACATCCTCGTAGCCGGCATAAGCATCCTCCTCTTCGGCTTCCTGCATTTCTCTTTCGAAATCCGGCTCCTCCAACTCTTCCCGGGCCGCTGCGGCTGTGAACGATGGATCTGGAATTCCAGCGGCTGAGCATGCTCCTCCGGCTTCTCATCAGCCCTGGATCCTCTTCTGTCAGATCTGTATCTGCCGGAAGTACAGCCTTTTGTTCATCGAGGAAAGAAGGAAGATTAAATTCTCCCTCCCGGTTCGCCTTCACCGCAGCCTGTCTTTCTTTCTGCGATCTTCTTGTTTTTTTCTTTTGTTTTTTTGAGATATTTTCCGGATCTTTCTCTGTAAGGGCAAGTTCTTCTTCCTCCAGCTCTTCTTCCAGCCGGCGGATCTTCTCCGCTCTTTTTTCCGCACGGATCTTTCTGCGAAGCTCCTTCTGCTTTTCTCTGTCCGGCTGTCCCTCAAGATAAGCTTCTCTGCCCTCTCTTGCTGCATCTGTAAAAAAGTCCAGGATCTTATTCATAAATCCGAAGAAGGATCTCTGTGTTATGATGATGAGAGACACAAGAAGCACCAGAACGATGATCACAGTTCCGCCCACAACGCCAAAAGCGGATGCTGTGGAAATACATACTGCACCACCGAATACTCCACCGCCGGTACGGTATTCCGAACTCAGTGAATAATAATCCGAAAACGTGGTGCTTGGCGTATAACCCTCTGTGATCAGCTGAAGAAAACCGCAGAGGAACACAAAAAATACCACGCCCGCCAGTACCTTTTTGTAGGCAAGGCGGTTGGTATTGTTCACGATCAGGAACGTAACTCCGGCAAAAAGCAGGATCGGGAAAATATATGCACAAAGTCCCATGATGCCAAAGCATACGGCACTGATGGCATTTCCTACGATCCCTCCCATACCAAATGCACTGATCATCAGGATCAGGCAGGCCGCAAACATCACAAGGATCAGAATCTCTGTCTGAAAGCGGTTACCGACAGGCTGCTGCTTCGCCGCAGGTTTTCTTTTTCTTTTTTTTGTCGTTTTTGAAGCTGCCATTGTCAGACTCCTCCCAGTTGATATCAAATATAATTCGCTGCCAGAATAAGGATTCCGGCTGCAAAAGAATAAAATGCAAAATAACGCAGTCTGACTGATTCGAAAGCTTAAGCATAAAACGGATCACCAGATAGCCTGTGATCCCGGCCACGATCATTCCAAGAACATAAGTAAATCCCTGGCCAACAGTCATATGAACAGAAGTGAACTCTCCCATCTCCACAAAAAAAGCTCCCAACACAGCCGGAATGCTCATCAGCAGCGAATATTTCACTGCAAACTTTCTTCCGAGGCCGCAGAAAAGTCCTGCACTCATGGTAAGTCCAAGCCTGGAAAGTCCCGGAAACACAGAAAGACCCTGGCAGATACCCATCCACATAGCATCTCCGAAGCTGGTTTCTTTTGTTCCCTTGCTGCCATTGATATTACTGTAGTCCACAACAAGGAGGATCACACCTGTAAGAAGGATTCCAATCCCGGAAAACATGTGTGAGGATGCGCTTCGCACAACAAGTCGTTTGCACTGATATCCGATCAGGACTGTAGGAATAGTGGATACCATGATCAGGGCAGTAAGCTTCCGGTAAGTTCCGCTTATGATCTTTGCTAGGTAAGCTCTTTCCCAGTCCTACGGTTATAGAGAAAAATATTGGCATTTCCGATCAGATCCAGTATCATTCCGATCAGCTCGATCCCGATCTTCTTGATGTCCTTCAGAAAAACAAGGATCAGAGCTATCATAGTTCCCAGATGGAGCATCACTTCAAAAAGCACACCGGAGCCTCTGGTACCGCCCAAAAGATCCTGCACTCCACAGAGATGTCCGAAGCTGCTCACCGGCAGAAATTCGGTGATTCCCTGAATGATTCCCAATATAATCGCATGTATCACTGACATAATGATATTTCCTTTTCTTAAATTTTTCCAATCACATTATAGCATAACTGAGTAAAACTTACAATCTTCACTTGGCAAAAACTTCAAACAAATGTTCTTTTTTTTGATCTGCAAGAAAAAAAAAATCCTCCGACTGCATCAGAAAACACAGTCGGAGGATCTGTTTATAAACAGACTTTCTGCTTATTTATTTTTCAGATATTCGTCGATACCTTTTGCACCAGCTTTACCTGCACCCATGGCAAGGATTACGGTAGCTGCACCTGTAACGGCGTCACCACCGGCATATACGCCGTCCTTGGATGTCTTACCGGTTTCTTCCTCGGCAACGATACATCTTCTCTTGTTGATGTCAAGGCCCTTGGTTGTGGAAGAGATCAGCGGGTTCGGTGAAGTACCAAGAGACATGATGACAGTATCTACATCCATATCATACTCGGAACCAGGAATCTCTACCGGACGTCTTCTTCCGGATGCATCCGGCTCACCAAGCTCCATCTTGACAACCTTCATACCGTTTACGTGGCCGTTCTCATCAACGAGGATCTCCTTCGGATTTGTAAGAAGATCAAAGATGATACCCTCTTCCTTAGCGTGATGAACTTCCTCTGCTCGTGCAGGAAGCTCTGCCTCACTTCTTCTGTATACGATATGTACCTCAGCACCAAGTCTCAGCGCTGTTCTTGCAGCATCCATGGCAACGTTACCACCGCCGACAACTGCAACCTTTTTGCCTGCTGCGATCGGTGTATCATAGGAATCATCGAATGCTTTCATGAGGTTGCTTCTTGTCAGGTACTCGTTTGCAGAGAATACACCGCTTGCATTCTCACCCGGGATACCCATGAACATCGGAAGTCCTGCACCGGAACCGATGAATACAGCCTCAAAGCCCTCATCCTCGATCAGCTGATCGATGGTAGTGGATTTACCGATGACAACGTTTGTCTCGAATTTAACGCCAAGCTCTTTGACCTTCTCGATCTCTTTCTTAACAACCTTCTGCTTCGGAAGACGGAACTCCGGAATACCGTAAACAAGAACACCGCCAAGCTCATGAAGAGCCTCGAATACAGTGACATCGTATCCTGCCTTTGCAAGGTCACCTGCACAGGTAAGTCCGGATGGACCGGAACCAATCACTGCAACCTTATGTCCGTTCTTAACCTCTGCTCCTGCAGGTTTGATATCATGCTCCAGAGCATAGTCTGCAACGAATCTCTCCAGCTTACCGATAGAAACAGCCTCGCCCTTCTTACCGCGGATACACTGTCCCTCACACTGGGATTCCTGCGGACATACACGACCACAGATAGCCGGAAGTGCGGAAGATAAACCGATCACCTTGTAAGCCTCTTCCATGTTGCCTTCTTTGATGTGCTCGATAAATCCCGGAATATTGATGGATACCGGACATCCCTCTACACATTTCGGTTTCTTACAGCCAAGGCATCTCTGTGCCTCTTCCATTGCCTCTTCCTGATTATATCCAAGACATACTTCCTCGAAGTTTGTCGCACGTACCTTCGGATCCTGCTCTCTTACAGGAACTTTTTTTTAACATTTTTGCATCTGCCATTAGTTGTCACCTCCGCAATGTCCGCATCCACCGTGGTGGGTATCGCCTTCCTGAAGCTTCAGTAATGCACGGCCCTCCTGGGTCTTATACATCTGGCTTCTCTTCATAGCCTGATCGAAATCAACGAGATGTCCGTCGAACTCCGGTCCGTCTACGCAGGCAAATTTGATCTCATCACCGACCTGGAGACGACAAGCGCCGCACATACCGGTTCCGTCAACCATGATCGGGTTCATGCTGACAATTGTGTGGATACCAAGCTTCTTGGTAAGAAGACAGACAAATTTCATCATGATCATCGGTCCGATCGCTACACAGACATCATAATGCTTGCCCTCGTTTGTCACAAGATCCTCAAGAGTCTTTGTTACCATACCGGAACGGCCATAGGAACCGTCATCTGTTGTAACATAAAGATTGGAAACAGCGCCAAGCTCTTTCTCAAGGATAACCATATCCTTAGTCTTGGAACCAAGGATAACATCCGCTGTGATGCCGTGCTCATGGAGCCATTTAACCTGCGGATAAACAGGTGCGGTCACCGACACCACCGGCTACGAATACCATTTTTTTCTTCTTAAGTTCTTCGATATCCTCATGGACGAACTCAGACGGACATCCCAGAGGTCCTACGAAATCACGGAATGAATCTCCCGCCTTCAGTGCGGACATCTTAATGGTAGATGCTCCGATCTCCTGGAATACGATGGTAACTGTACCGGCCTCGCGATCGTAATCGCAGATGGTAAGCGGGATCCTCTCTCCCTTTTCGTCAAGTTTCACAATGATAAATTGTCCTGGCAGACAGTGGCTTGCCACACGTGGTGCATGCACAACCATAAGATGGATCTTAGCTGCCAGCGTTTCAGCTTTTAAAACCTTATACATGGTCTTCCTCCTCGCGCAAATTATAAACCTTTATTAATAATACGCTAAAAATCAGCATATGACAAGAGTAGATTTACAATTTCTGTCAAAATTCTTTACCACAGCACAGCGCAACCATGTTAGTTTTATACAACTAACATCATCAAAAGCCACATACAAAACTGGTTATTTCTGTGTTTTTTTCCTTTCGATAAGGGTATACAATCGGTCCAGTGCCTCCCGGATCCCTCCTACTTCATCGATGAGTCCTTCCTTTACCGCTTCCTCACCCTCCAGCATAGTCCCCACATCTTTTACAAGCTGGGAGGTATCCAGCATCAGCTCCTCCATCCGTTCTGCCGTGATATGTGAATGTCCGGATACAAAGGCAATGATCCGGTCCTGGATCTTTTCCATATTGCGGTAGGACTGCGCCACGCCGATGAACATTCCGTTCTGACGAACCGGATGGACCACCATGGTAGCACTTGGCACGATAAAGGAATAATCTGCTGATACCGCCATGGGTACACCTATGGAATGTCCCCCGCCCAGCACCAGGGAAACCGTAGGGATACTCAGAGACGCGATCATCTCCGCAATGGCAAGCCCTGCCTCCACATCTCCTCCTACCGTATTTAAAAGGATCAGAAGCCCCTCGATCTCCTCATCGTCCTCAATGAGAGCCAGCTTTGGCAGTACATGCTCATACTTGGTTGTTTTGCTGTGAGACGCGCGGATTCATGACCTTCGATTTCCCCGATCACCGTCAGAAGCTCCACTTTATGCTTCCGGGAATTTCCATCGAGCACTGCCTGCCCTGTTTCCCGGATCTGCTCGTTCTGGCTCGCTTCCCGGTCCAGTTCCTTCTGTTTTCCCTCTTCGTTCTGTTTTTCCATAAAAATACCTCCGGAATCTGAAATTCTGGAGGTATTATATGCAAAATATTATTTTCTATTCAGAGATCACTCGTCCCAGTTTGTCCATACGTCAGTAACGTCATCGTCATCATCAAGAAGATCCAGTGTTCTGTGAAGATCCTTGATAGCCTGGTCGTCAGTCAGCTCCACATATGTCTGCGGGATCATGGCGATCTGTGCTTCTACAAGCGGGATTCCGGCTTTCTCAAGAGCCTCACGTACAGCACTGAAATCGTCCGGTGCTGTGATGATCTCAAAGCTGTCCTCTTCCTCGCTGAAGTCCTCAGCACCTGCATCCAGCGCTGTCATCATCAGCTCGTCCGCATCCATCTCACCACACTCATCCTCAAGCTCTTCCTTGTCGATGATGATCTGGCCCTTCTGGTCGAACATAAAGGATACACATCCCTGTGTTCCGATGCTTCCGTTACCTTTGGTAAATGCGTTACGCACATTACCTGCAGTACGGTTCTTGTTATCTGTAAGAGTCTCTACGATAATGGCAACACCGTTCGGACCATATCCCTCATATACAGCCTTCTCGTAGCTGTCTGCAGAATCCGCACCTGCTGCCTTCTTGATTCCACGATCGATAGTATCGTTCGGCATGTTGTTCGCTTTTGCTTTTGCGATGACATCACGAAGCTTGCTGTTGTTTGCAGGATCCGGGCCGCCGGCCTTTACTGCCATAACGATCTCACGGCCGATGACTGTGAAGATCTTACCCTTCTTGGCATCATTTTTCTCTTTCTTATGTTTGATGTTGGCAAATTTTGAATGTCCTGACATGGTATCTTCCTCTCCTTGTTACCGTATATTTTCTTTCGTGCCCTGCTCATTTTGGGTACCGTTTTACATAATTGCAACTCGGTTTAATATAGCACTTATGAAAGATTTCGTCAAGAATCAGAAAACAAACCGGTCAAAATTCCTCATGTTCCCCTTAAAAAGTCAGTTCCAGACTGATCTCAAGCGCATGATTCACCTTATCAAGCATAGCACTGTCCAGATGACACACCTTATCCTTCAGACGCCGCTTGTCGATGGTGCGGAGTTGTTCCAGAAGGATCACAGAATCCTTTTCGATCCCGTAGGCAGATGCATCGATCTCAATATGTGTCGGCAGCTTTGCCTTATTCATTTTTGATGTAATTGCCGCACAGATCACTGTAGGCTGTGACGGTTGCCCACATCGTTCTGGATGATCAGCACCGGACGGATGCCGCCCTGTTCACTGCCCACTACAGGTCTTAAGTCCGCGTAAAAAATATCCCCTCTTTTTATAACCACACAATTCACACTCCGATTCTGGTCCGGCTTATTTGCAAGCCGTATTCCTTTTTACAGATAAGTATTTCCACAATTTCTTTGTGTATACCATGCGTGGTACTTTTTTTACCGGCCTTTATGTCTGACCCGGCGTTTCCGGATCCGGGTATTTACGGATCTACTGGAAAAAGCTCTCCTCTTCTCCACATTCCTTACCGTCTTTGATATAAACTCGCGGAACACGTTTACTGATCCCGCAGACAAATTCATAGGAAAATCTTCCGGAAAGATCTCCCAGTGTCTCCACACTGATAAATTCCTCTCCATCTCTTCCCATCAGGGTGACCTCGTCCCCGGCCTTCACCTCCGGGATATCTGTGACATCAACCATAAACTGATCCATGCAGACCCGTCCGAGGATCGGAGCTTTTTTGCCCCGGATCAGGACCCAGCCCTTATTGGAAAGCTGTCTCGGATAGCCATCTGCATAACCTACGGGGATCGTTGCCATTCTGGTAAAGCGTTCTGTAACAAACGTTCCTCCATAGCTTACCGCTGTTCCACGTTCCACATTTTTCACATAGGATACATGACTTTTCAGCTCCATTGCAGGTGTCAGCTTCACAATATCACGTTCTACCTCCTCTGACGGATAAATACCGTAAATGGTGATGCCGGCACGAACGACATTGAGATTTGCTTCCGGAACACGGATGATACCTGCACTGTTGGAGCAGTGACGTACCGGAATATGAACACCTCTTTTTTCCAGAAGCTCTGCAAAACGGAGATAACGGTCCAGCTGCACCAGTGCAGGAGAACGGTCGGTCTCATCCGCCCTGGCAAAATGGGTAAACATTCCCTCGATCACCAGATTCGGGATTTTTGAGATTTTTTCGATCTTTATCGCATTTTCCGGAATATCCGCATATCCGATCCTTGTCATTCCCGTATCCAGAGCCAGATGAATATGTACATTTTTTCCAATGCGTGCACCTGCTTTTGCATATTCTGCCGCTGTATTTAGATCCGATATGGTGATCCGGACATCGTTGGCTGCAAGTTCTTCATAATATTCCTCAAATACAAGGCCAAGGATCAGGACAGGCTTGGTGATCCCTGCATGCCGAAGTTCCAGTGCCTCCTCTGCAGTAGCTGTTGCAAATCCCCAGATATAGTCATAGTCCTGGATCAGACGGGCAATAGCTCTGGCACCATGGCCATAACCGTCTGCTTGATCACAGCGATGATCTTTGTCCCTTCTTTGACATTTTTATGCATTTCCTCAAAATTGTGGGCAATGGCATCCAGTGATACCAGTGCTTTTACTCTCTCGTATTTTTTCATAATCCCGACTCCTCTTCACCTATAGCTAATGCCTTGGGCAGATATTCTATGATATCTCCTGCCAGCATACTGCGCTTTCCTTTTTCAGCGGCTGCAAGATCACCGCAAAGTCCGTGAAGATAAACACCTAACGCGGCCTTTAAAACCATGGGAGGCTGTTCCTCCGTTTTCAGATACATACATAACACTGCTGCCAGGATCCCGGAAAGCACATCTCCGCTTCCTGCAGTTGCCATTCCGGAATTACCGGAAAGATTCAGATACATCTGTCCTTTCTCATCTGCGATCACTGTACATGCATCCTTCAATACGCACACAGAGCCTGTTTCCGCAGCGCATTTCAATGCAGTATCTGCGATCTCATGCTGGATCTCCTGGATCGTTCTGCCACTGAGCCGGCTCATTTCTCCGATATGCGGTGTCAGAACCACATGCTCTCCCAGATACTGGTACCACTGAGGATGTGCAGCCAGAAGGTTCAGACCGTCAGCATCCAGGATCAGCGGTTTTTTCTCCCGGGCAGCCGCCGTGAG
>ENA-OQAN01000908-OQAN01000908.1-human-gut-metagenome-genome-assembly--contig:-NODE-908-length-14098-cov-1.571827_pt1 | contig 14098 bp, 24 predicted proteins | sample MGYA00242735_ERZ504527 | MGnify/ENA primary metagenome ERZ504527 (study PRJEB26092, sample SAMD00036230) | human gut metagenome | host: Homo sapiens | study: EMG produced TPA metagenomics assembly of...
ACTGCAAGAGTACAATTTTGGGCGGCGAAGAGAAAAGATATCTTGAACAGACCGCGCGGATGAATTATTAAAGATGTATGAGTCAAAGTAAGGAGAGTTTATGAGAACAACAATTTTAAAATATATCGAAAAGAACAGCCGTGTAGATTTGGGCGAGCTGGCAGTGTTACTTGGGACAGATGAGGTGACTGTGGCAAATGAGATTGCACAGATGGAAAAGGAAAAGATTATCTGCGGTTACCATACGTTGATCGACTGGGATAAAGTCGGAACGGAAAAAGTGACTGCACTGATTGAGGTGAAAGTGACTCCACAGAGAAATCAAGGATTTGACAGAATCGCAGAGCGTATCTACAATTATCCGGAAGTGAATGCAGTCTATCTGATTTCCGGAGGATATGATCTTCTGGTGACACTGGATGGAAAAACATTAAAAGAGGTGTCCCAGTTTGTATCGGAAAAGCTTTCTCCGGTTGAGGCTGTAATCAGCACGGCGACACATTTTATCCTGAAAAAATATAAGGATCATGGAACGATACTTGTGAAAAAAGCAGAATCAGAAAGGATGTTGGTGACACCGTAATGAGAAATCCATTATCACAGAAAGTGGTTGGCATTCAGCCGTCAGGAATTCGTAAATTTTTTGACGTGGTAAATGAAATGAAAGATGCGATTTCACTTGGAGTAGGAGAGCCGGACTTCGATACGCCTTGGCGTATTCGGGAGGAAGGAATCTATACATTGGAAAAAGGGCGCACATTTTATACATCGAATGCTGGTCTGAAAGAATTAAAAATAGAAATTTGTAAATACTTAGATAGAAAAGTGAATGTACAATATGATTACAATCATGAAGTGATCGTAACTGTAGGGGGAAGCGAAGGGATTGACATTGCACTGCGTGCCATGCTGGATCCGGGGGATGAGGTTCTCATTCCACAGCCAAGCTACGTTTCCTATCTGCCTTGCACAATTCTTGCAGACGGAGTTCCGGTCGTGATTCCGCTGCAGCATAAGAATGAATTTAAGCTCACAGCAGAGGAGCTTGAAGCCGCTATTACACCGAAGACAAAAATTCTTGTCATGCCGTTTCCAAATAACCCGACGGTTCTATTATGACAAAAGAAGATTTGGAACCGATTGTGGAACTTGTGAAGAAGCATGATCTGTTCGTAATCTCGGATGAGATTTACTCAGAGCTCAGCTATAAAGGAGAGCATGTGTCAATCGCAAGTTTTGAGGGAATGAAAGAGCGCACGATTCTGATCAATGGATTTTCAAAGGGGTATGCGATGACCGGCTGGCGGCTTGGTTATGCGTGCGGTCCTGCGAACATCATCGAGCAGATGGTGAAGATTCATCAGTTTGCGATTATGTGTGCGCCGACAAACAGCCAGTATGCGGCGGTGGAGGCACTTCGCAACTGTGATGAAGAAGTAAAGGAGATGCGTGAGTCTTATAATCAGAGAAGACGCTTCCTTGTGCATGAATTCAAACGGATGAAGCTTGAATGCTTTGAGCCGTTTGGCGCATTCTATATTTTCCCAAATATCAAAGAGTTTGGGATGACGTCAGAAGAATTCGCGACAAGATTATTGGAAGAAGAAAAGGTGGCGGTCGTTCCGGGAACTGCGTTCGGAGACTGTGGTGAGGGATTCCTTCGTATTTCGTATGCATATTCTTTGGAAGACCTGAAAGAGGCGATTGGGCGTCTTGGCAGATTTATTGACCGACTGAGAAATGAAAGGTAATGTAAGATGTTGAATATTGTATTATTTGAGCCGGAGATTCCGGCAAATACCGGAAATATCGGGAGAACCTGTGTTGCTACAAACACACGTCTCCATCTGATCGAGCCACTAGGCTTCCGATTGAATGAAAAAGCGATCAAGCGTGCAGGAATGGATTATTGGGATGATCTGGACGTGACAACGTATATTGATTTTCAGGATTTTATGGAGAAAAATCCAGGAGCAAAAATTTATATGGCAACGACAAAAGCACCGAATGTATATACTGATGTGAATTATGAGCCGGACTGCTATATTATGTTTGGAAAAGAGAGCGCAGGGATTCCGGAGGAGATTTTGATACACCACAAGGAGGACAGTATCCGTATTCCTATGGTGGGAGATATCAGATCTTTGAATCTCGGGAATTCCGTGGCAATTGTATTATATGAAGCACTGAGACAAAATGAATTTCAGAATATGACAAAAGAGGGGCATTTACACCGTTTAGAGTGGGATTAAAGCCCCTCTTTTGTTTTGAAATATATAAAAAATAATACAGACGACAGAAAACTATCTTTTTTGTGCAAAAATTAACAATAAAAAATAAAAAAATACGACAAATTGCTGGACGTAGATAGTTATATGTTGTAAGATTGAGGTGACACTATGAAATACAAAAAAAAGTGTGTACAGGACATTTGCATTGATTACTCAGCTGGGAATCAGCATGATCGTTCCGATTCTGCTGTGTGTCTGGGTGGGCGGATGGCTGGAAGAAAAGTTCAAACTTCCGGTTACGATCCCTTTTATTATATTGGGAGTATTGGCAGGGATGCGTAATGTTTATCTGCTTGTAAGACATGCGAATGAAGACCTGGAAGAAAAGAAAGAGGAAGGCAAAGATGAAAAAGATAATACATTGTTGGAATTGGTTACCGGAATTATTCTGGTAGGCGTGGCAGTGCAGATCGTCTGCCTGATTGCTTTTCCGAACGATTTGTATAATGCGATTGGATTGTGGAGTGGAGTGGCAATTGGAAGCGGAATGGCGATTCATATGAAGCACTCCATAGAAGATGCATTGGATCTTGGAGAGACAGGCGCGGTAAAACATGTCAGAATGACGTATGCACTGAGGATAACGGTAGTTTTGATTTTGATGGGATGCGTACTCTATTTTGATTTGGGGAATCCTCTTACTCTGCTTGCCGGACTGATTGCATTAAAAATATCGGCGTATTTACAGCCGTATATGCATAAACTATTTTTAAAATTAAAAAAATCTAAGTAAAGGAGGGGAATTATGTGGGAAATGGATTAGGGATAGTTGCTGCAAAAGAGGCTGACTTTATGATACACAGCCTTTTGAAGTTTGAACTGTTTGGGCAGGAGCTATACCTTACGACGACGCATGTCAGTATACTGCTCATATGTCTGGGACTGATTATACTTGCACTTATTGCAAGGGTAAAATTGCAGGATACTGACGGGAAGCCGGGAAGGTTTCAAAATGCAGTGGAATACGTTGTGGAGATGCTGGATGGCATGGTGAAAAGTGGCATGGGCAAAAAAGGGATTCCTTACCGAAACTATATAGGGACCTTGTTTTTGTTTATTTTGTTCAGTAATCTCTCGGGACTTTTGGGATTGAGACCACCGACAGCAGATTATGGAGTTACATTTCCGCTTGGTGTGATCACATTTTTCCTGATACAGTTTAATAATATCAGGTATAACAAAGTTGGAGCGTTCACCAACTTGTTCAAACCACTGCCGTTTTTATTCCCGATCAACCTGATTGGGGAGATTGCCGTTCCGTTTTCGTTGTCACTTCGTCTCTTCGGAAACGTCTTGTCAGGAACGGTTATCATGGCCTTGCTGTATGGTCTGCTTTCGCAGATTGCAATCATATGGCCAGGTTTTCTGCATGCCTACTTTGACGTCTTTTCAGGGGCAATTCAGACATACGTATTTTGTATGTTGACGATGGTATTTGTAAGTGATAAGATACCGGATTAATTTAAGAGTAAAATTAGAAGAAGATTTTTAGGAGGAATTTATTATGAGTCAAATTACAAACGAAGCATTAATTTTAGCTTGTTCAGCAATTGGAGCGGGGTTAGCGATGATCGCAGGTATCGGACCTGGTATCGGACAAGGTGTGGCAGCCGGACACGGTGCGGCAGCAGTAGGAAGAAATCCGGGAGCAAAATCTGATATTACATCTACAATGTTACTTGGACAGGCAGTTGCGGAGACGACAGGTCTTTACAGTCTGGTTATCGCATTGATTCTCTTGTTTGCAAACCCACTGTTAGGAAAGTTGTAAGAAAAATTAAAAAAGAAAACGAGAAGGAAGGAGGCTGAACCTTGGATCGTTTATTTACACTCGACGCACAGTTTCTGTTTGATGCGGTTGTGCTTGGCTTGAGTATGCTGCTTTTATTTACGATTCTTTCGTATCTTCTGTTTAATCCGGTCAGGAGTCTGCTTGAAAAGCGCAGACAGCGTGTTCTGGATGATCAGGAGACTGCAAAGCGGGAAAAACAGGAGGCAATCGCATACAAAGAAGAGTATGACAGAAAGCTGAAAGAAGTAGATAAAGAAGCGCAGGAGATCTTAAGCGCTGCGCGCAAAAAAGCGATGCAGAATGAGGCAAAGATCGTTGCGGAGGCAAAAGAAGAGGCAGCCCGTATTATAGAGCATGCCAATGCCCAGATTGAGTTAGAAAAAAAACGGGCGTTGGATGATATGAAACAGGAAATGATTACCATTGCATCTATGATGGCAGGAAAAGTGGTAGCAGCTTCGATTGATACAAAAGTACAAGAAGGTCTTATTGATGAGACGTTGAAAGAGATGGGTGATCATACATGGCTAAGTTAGTTTCGAAGACATATGGAGATGCACTGTTTGCAGTCGCCTGTGAAGAAGAGTGCATTGACGAATTCTTTGAGGCGGCAGTGTGTGTGGTGGATAGTTTGTGGGCAAATGAAGAATTTAGCAAACTGATGAATCATCCCAATATTGGAAAAGAAGAAAAAATAAAAATTGTCGAGGAGACATTTTCGCAAAAGATCCCAAAAGAGATCATCGGACTGATGACGCTTCTCATCAAAAAAAGGGCATGCGAAAGATATGTGTGCCGTGTTCAAATATTTTATCGGACTTGTGAAAGAAGAGAAGAAGATTGGAAGTGCCCGAGTGGTGACAGCAATTGAACTGAGCGGGGAGCAGAAAGAAAAGGTAGAACAAAAACTTTTGGAGATGACCTCTTATGAGAAGTTCGAGATGAATTATGAAGTGGATTCGTCGCTGATTGGCGGCATGGTCATTCGGATCGGGGATCGCATTGTTGACAGCAGTATTCGGACAAAGCTATATGAGCTGTCGAAAAATTTAAGAAAAATTCAACTATAAAACAGAAGGAAGGTGGATTCGCTCCATGAACTTAAGACCAGAAGAAATCAGCTCTGTCATTAAAGAACAGATTAAAAGATACGCATCGGAGTTAGAAGTATCGGATGTGGGAACGGTTATTCAGGTAGCCGATGGTATTGCACGTATCCACGGACTGGAAAATGCGATGCAGGGAGAGCTGTTAGAGTTCCCTGGCGAAGTGTATGGTATGGTGCTGAACTGGAAGAAGACAATGTAGGTGCAGTTCTTTTAGGGGATCAGAGAAATATCAACGAGGGAGATACGGTAAAGACGACGGGAAGAGTAGTGGAGGTTCCGGTAGGGGACTGCATGCTTGGACGTGTCGTGAACGCATTAGGACAGCCGATTGATGGAAAAGGACCGATTCAGGCGACAAATTTCAGACAGATAGAAAGAGTTGCTTCCGGAGTTATTGCGCGTAAATCTGTAGATACGCCGCTGCAGACCGGAATCAAGGCGATTGATTCTATGGTTCCGATTGGAAGAGGACAGCGTGAGCTGATCATCGGGGACAGACAGACAGGAAAGACTGCGATTGCGATTGATACGATCATCAATCAAAAAGGCAGGGAGTAAAATGTATTTACGTTGCCATTGGTCAGAAGGCATCTACAGTGGCAAATATTGTGAAGGTATTTGAAGAATACGGGGCGATGGATTACACAACCGTTGTCGCATCAACGGCAAGTGAGCTTGCACCGCTTCAGTACATCGCACCGTACTCAGGATGTGCGATGGGAGAAGAGTGGATGGAAAATGGAGAGGACGTACTGATCGTGTATGATGATTTGTCCAAACATGCGACAGCTTATCGTACTCTTTCCTTACTTCTTCGCAGACCGCCAGGACGTGAGGCTTATCCGGGAGATGTATTCTATCTGCACTCCAGATTATTGGAACGAGCACCAGATTATCAGATAAATTAGGCGGTGGTTCATTAACTGCGCTCCCGATCATTGAGACACAGGCAGGTGATGTATCTGCTTACATTCCGACGAATGTCATCTCAATCACGGACGGACAGATTTTCCTTGAGACAGAGATGTTTAACGCCGGTTTTAGACCTGCGGTCAATCCGGGGATCTCTGTGTCGCGTGTAGGCGGTTCGGCACAGATCAAGGCGATGAAGAAGATTGCGGGACCGATTCGTATCGATCTTGCACAGTACCGTGAACTTGCGGCATTTGCACAGTTTGGATCTGAATTAGATGCAGATACAAAAGAACGACTTGCACAGGGAGTACGAATCAAAGAAGTATTAAAACAGCCGCAGTACAAGCCGATGCCGGTAGAGTATCAGGTAATCATCATCTATGCGGCGACGAGAAAACATCTGCTTGACATTGCGGTGGAAGATATTTTACGTTTTGAGACAGAACTGTTTGAATTTATCCAGACAAAATATCCGGAGATTCCGGAATCAATTAAGACGGAAAAGGTTATCACAGAAGAAAATGAAGCTGCGCTTGTAAAAGCGATTGAAGAGTTCAAGCTACAGTTCACACATCAGTAAAAAAGGAGGAAGACGATCATGGCATCCATGAGAGAGATAAAAAGACGCCGCGGAAGTATTCAAAATACGCAGCAGATCACCAAAGCCATGAAGCTTGTTTCGACTGTAAAGCTGCAAAAAGCAAGAATGCGTGCAGAGAACTCGAAGGCGTATTTTGAATATATGTATCAGACAGTGACTTCCATGCTTGCGAAGGCGGGCAATATAGAGCATCCGTATTTGCGAAAAAGTGATTCCAAAAATGTTGCGGTTGTGGCAGTGACCTCAAACCGCGGTCTTGCGGGCGGATACAATGCAAATATTGCAAGACTAATTGTGGAAAGCGGGATAGAAAAAGAACGTATCCGGCTTTACACAGTCGGCAGAAAAGGTGTGGAAAGTCTTGCAAGAAAAGGATATCAAATTGCAGAGGATTACTCGGACATCATTGACGAACCGACGTATGCAGATGCACGCCGGATCGGGGAGAGACTGCTTGATGATTTCTCAAAAGGAGAAGTCGGAGAAATCTATGTGGCGTATACAGAGTTTAAAAATACGGTCAGTCATATTCCGAAGCTGATGAAACTGCTTCCGGTGAGTGCAGAAACTGTGCCTGCAGAAGAAAAGAAAGAGTCCGTATTGATGAATTTTGAGCCGAATGAAGAGGAGGCGATCAGTCTTCTCATTCCGAAGTATATGACAAGTATTTTGTACGGCGCTTTTGTGGAGGCGGTTGCAAGCGAGAACGGCGCCCGTATGCAGGCGATGGACTCTGCAACAAACAATGCAGAAGAGATTATTGATGATTTGGAATTAAAATATAATCGCGCCCGTCAGGGAGCGATCACACAGGAATTAACAGAAATTATAGCCGGAGCGGAAGCTATCGGATAGAGGAGTGAAAAAATGGCAGAAAAAAAATATAGGAAAAATCACTCAGATTATCGGTGCGGTCTTAGATATCAAATACGCAGACGGACATCTTCCGGAGATTAACGAAGCAATCGAGATCACAAGACAGGATAAAAGCAGACTTGTGGTGGAGGTTGCACAGCATCTAGGAGATGATGTGGTGAGATGTATCGCCATGGGACCGACGGACGGTTTAGTCCGGGGGATGGAAGCGGTTGCCACAGGAGCTGCAATTTCCGTGCCGGTAGGAGAGAATACACTGGGGCGTATCTTTAATGTCCTCGGTGAACCGATTGATGAGAAACCGGCTCCGACAGATGTTGAATATGAGCCGATTCACAGAAAGGCTCCTTCGTTTGAGGAACAGGCAACTGAGGCGGAGATGCTTGAGACAGGTATCAAAGTCGAGACCTTCTCTGCCCATATCAGAAAGGTGGAAAAATCGGATTGTTTGGAGGAGCCGGTGTAGGAAAAACTGTGCTGATCCAGGAACTGATCCACAACATTGCCACAGAGCATGGTGGATATTCGGTATTTACCGGAGTCGGAGAGCGTACCCGTGAGGGAAACGATCTGTATTATGAAATGAAAGAGTCGGGAGTTATCGATAAGACAACCATGGTGTTCGGACAGATGAACGAACCGCCTGGGGCACGTATGCGTGTAGCGCTTACCGGACTTACGATGGCAGAATATTTCCGTGATAAAGGCGGAAAAGATGTTCTGTTATTTATTGATAATATTTTCCGTTTTACACAGGCAGGATCGGAAGTGTCTGCCCTGCTCGGACGTATGCCGTCCGCAGTAGGTTATCAGCCGACCTTACAGACAGAGATGGGGGCACTACAGGAGCGGATTACATCCACAAAGAACGGATCTATCACTTCCGTACAGGCGGTATATGTGCCGGCCGACGATCTGACAGACCCGGCACCGGCCACAACGTTTGCACATCTGGATGCCACAACGGTACTGGATCGTTCCATCGTGGAACTTGGAATATATCCGGCTGTGGATCCGCTGGCTTCTACTTCGCGTATCCTTGACCCGAGAATTGTCGGGGAAGAACATTTTAAGGTTGCGCGTGGAGTACAGGAGATTTTGCAGAAATATAAAGAATTGCAGGATATTATCGCAATTCTCGGTATGGATGAATTGTCGGAGGATGATAAGCTTGTTGTCAGCCGGGCGCGTAAAGTACAAAGATTCCTGTCGCAGCCGTTTTCTGTGGCAGTACAGTTTACCGGACTGGAAGGCAAATATGTTCCGGTGGAAGAGACCATCCGCGGATTCCGTGAGATTCTGGATGGAAAACTGGATGACGTGCCGGAAAGTTATTTCCTGAATGCCGGAACAATTGATGAGGTAAAGGCGGCATATGCAGGGTAATGTGTGTGCCGGCTGGAGGAAACAGAGATGGAAAAGACATTTGATGTAGAAATCATCACGCCGGACCGCGTTTTTTATAAGGGAACTGCGGATCTGCTGGAGTTTAATACGGAATCCGGCGAGATCGGTGTATATCGTGATCACATTCCACTTACAACGGTACTGGAACCGGGGCTTGTCACGATCCATCATGGGGATGAAGAACAGGTGGCAGCAGTGCATGCCGGATTTGCCGAGATTCTGGGAGATAAGGTAACACTTCTGGCAGAACTGGCAGAATGGCCGGAAGAGATTGATCTGGAGCGTGCGGAAGCCGCAAGAGAGCGGGCAGAGGAGCGGATTCACAACAGAAATGACAATCTGGATCTGAAGCGCGCGGAATTTGCATTGCATAAGGCTCTGATCCGTATTAATCTTGCAGAGTATCGATAAGTGAAAATGGAAATAAAAGGGAGGGTATTTGGAATATCCTCCCTCTTTTATGGACTTTTACACCGGAGTTTGGTACAATCGTAGTAGTAAGTTTGTATACAAATGAGGAGATATTGTGTACCGGAAGAATAAAAACAATTGGGTAAAGCATCTGGATTTTATGATTCTGGATCTGATTTGCCTGCAGGTGGCATTTTTTTTAGCCTATACATTTACGACATAGAACTGTCAATCTATATACCAATTACATATATGCAAATTTGTCTATCGTTCTGATCCTGATAGATGTTTGTCTTTTGATTTTCCTAGATACACTTAAAAATGTATTAAAACGTGGATATCTGGTAGAGTTTATCGCAACCATTAAGCATGTGGCGATTGTGGAACTGGTTGCTGTCCTGTATCTGTTTTCGGTAAAAGATGCGGGAAATTTTTCGCGAATCACGTTTCTTTCTCATGGCATTATTCTATGGATTGCTTACTTATGGAACAAGACTTCTGTGGAAAAAACATATTCTTCGCACGCTGCATCTGAAGCAGAACAAGTCCGTACTGGTTATCACAAACTTTGACCGGCTGTCTCAGGTGGAAAGGATATCCGGGCGAAACGCTATGTGATGTTTCAGATATCGGGAGTGGCTGTGACAGGAAACATGCCAGAGGATCATCCAACGGAAATTGCAGGGATTCCTCTGGTTGCAGCAGGTGATTATGTGGTGGAATATCTCTGCAGGGAATGGGTGGATGAAGTATTTGTAAATCTGCCATTGCAGAGTGCCCAGCTGGATGATCTTGTCCGGCAGTTAAACGAGATGGGAATTACGGTGCATATTCAGCTGGTAGATAAACTGATGTTCGGAACGCAGCGGCAGTTTGTGGAGCGTCTTGGGGGATACACCGTGTTAACCACAAGCATCAATACGATTTCCACCGGAGAACTGTTTGTAAAACGTCTGTTTGATATTATCGGGGGACTGGTGGGATGTGTGCTCACCGGTATTCTGTTTCTGTTTCTGCTCCCGCCATTAAGATTCAGTCACCCGGACCGGTATTCTTTTCCCAGATCCGTGTGGGAAAAAACGGAAAGAAGTTTAAGCTGTACAAGTTCCGGAGTATGTATACTGACGCGGAAGAACGCAAGGCACAGCTTGCCGCAGAAAACAGAGTCACAGACGGGCTGATGTTTAAGCTGGATTTTGACCCACGCATCATCGGCTGCAGACAGCTGCCGGATGGAACGGTGAAGAAAGGAATCGGGAACTTTATCCGTGACTGGTCTTTCGATGAGTTTCCGCAGTTCTGGAATGGTCTTAAAGGGGGACATGTCTCTGGTAGGGACGAGACGCTACAGAGGATGAGTGGGTCAGATACGAACTGCACCACAGAAGCCGTCTGGCCATCAAACCGGGAATCACTGGAATGTGGCAGGTGAGCGGCCGCAGCAATATTACCGATTTTGAAAAAGTTGTGGAACTGGACCGGTATTACATTTTAAACTGGAGTCTGGGACTGGATGTGAAAATACTTTTCCGGACGGTACCGGAAGTCGTGAAAAAGAACGGGTCTATGTAGAGGAAGTACCGGTTGCAGCAATAAATAGTTTGAGAAGGCGTATCGCATAATTCCTTTGGGAGGCGGGCGCCTTTTTCGATTATGTGGATCAGTGTCATTGCATCTTTTTGTTGCCATTCCCGCTCCGTTTCAGAGATTTCTCCAAACATCATATAATCTAAATTCATATCTAATGATTTGGCAATCGCCAGCATGGTTTCCACAGACATACCACACATCCCGCGTCAATATCGGAACAGTATTTTGTTGCCCGGTTGATCCGCACCGCCAGTTCATCCTGCGAGAGTCCAAGTTGTATCCGCTTATGGCGAATCCGTTCGCCAACTGCAATTCTATCATAAGGTTCCCGTTTCTTATTCATTTCGTAATCCTCTGTATTCCCAAAAATTACCAAATTTTCCTATATAAAGATAGTATCAGTTATTAAAAAATAATAAACACTTTTCAAACGTAAAATATAGGCGCGTTTAGGACTTGAGTATTTGTGCGTTTACAAAACGGAAAAACGGGAAAATTCGCCAATTTTCGCGGGTAAACCTACTGTGAGAAGACCAGGATATGGAGTAAAATATTTTTTGTCGCAAATATAATTATAGAATAATTATGAACAGCAAAGAGAAAAAATGCCGATTGATTTTCACACACATATTCTTCCGGGAATAGATGACGGAAGCCGGAATGTAGAAATGTCACTAAGAATGTTAGCAGCGCAGAGGGAGCAGCAGGTTGATGAAATCGTAGCAACTCCCCATTTTTATGCACAGAAGGATTCTGTTGGAGGAATTTTTGCTGCGAAGACAGCGAAGCTATGAAAAAATTAAAAACTGCGATGGAAGAAAAATGGTTTTGACCAGAAGCTGTATCTGGCAGCGGAAGTTTACTATTTTCAAGGAATCGGAAGTGCTGGAATGATCCCGAAGCTTTGTGTGGAAGGAACACAGACACTTCTTCTGGAAATGCCGTTTGCCCAGTGGGATTCTGCCATTTATGCAGATGTGGAGAAACTGGTACGCACCAGAAACTGAAAGTTGTCCTTGCCCATATTGAGCGTTATTACGAATTCCAGAAGAAAAAAGAAATCTGGGATGCCGTCATGGAACTTCCGTTATACAGGCAGATGAATGCAGGCGTATTTCTGAACTGGAAAAAGAGGCATAAAGCGTTTCAGCTTGCAAAAGAAGCCACAACCATTATTCTTGGCAGTGATTGTCACAACATGGATACCCGGCATCCAAATCTTGCCGAGGGACGCATTGTGCTTGTAAAGAAATTTGGAGAAGCGTTCATCCAGAGAACGGATTGTCTGACCAGGGAGGTACTGCAGTGAACGGGAAAAAGAAGACCATGCGTGCAGTTATAGAAATTATCATTGCCGTACTTGTAATCATTGCCGTATATTTTATCATCCGTGGGATGGATCGGCACGACGTGCGTATCCGGCAGGCAGCCACAGAAAATGAAATGCAGCGTGTCTGGAAAGAATTTCAGGAAAAACCCGTCTCGATTAAGCTACATAAAAAGACCTGGAAATTTGCCCATCCGGTTCAGACGTATCTCTTTATCGGAACGGACAAAAGCGGAAACGAAGATGCCGAGGGAGAAGAATATCATGGCTCGATGGCAGATGCACTGATGCTTGTTGTCGTGGATGAAGAAGAAAAAACCTATGGAATTTTACAGCTGAACCGGGACACCATCACGGAAGTGCCAATGCTTTTGCAAGACGGAAGCGCTAATGCCAGTGCACAGATGCAGCTTTGTACGGCACACTGGTATGGAAAGGACAAGGCTGCAAGCTGTGACAATACGGTTGAGACCGTATCCAAAATGCTTGGGGGGCTGCCTATTGATGGATACTATGCATTGAAAATGGATGCAATGCCACTTCTGAATCATGAGGTGGGGGGAGTAACCGTTACACTGGAAGATGATATGACCAAGCTGGATCCGGCTATGAAGAAAGGTGCAACGCTTACCTTGACAGACCGGCAGGCAGAACTGCTCATGCAGTCCCGGTATGTCATGGATGACGATCGCAATACGCAGCGTATGCGCCGCCAGCAGATCTTTTTAAACGCATTCATGAAAAAGATAAAAAAACAGAATGCGGGGGATGTCAATGCGACCGTGAAATTATATGACCGGCTGCGCCCGTATGCGACGACAGATATTAAGATGAATGATCTAACTGCCCTGTTAAAGAATATGCAGGGATATACAGACAAAGGAATTATCACAATCGACGGTACATCCAAAATTGGAGAAAAGCTGCACGATGGGAAAAAGCACTGGGAGTTTTATATGGATGAAGATTCACTGGAGACATCCATGAAACAACTGTATCCACTGGTGCAAGAGAAAGGAAAGTAACGAATGAACCAGGAAAACCAATTGACAGAGCAGAACAGCGAAGAAACCGAAATTGATCTGCTTGAAATTTTTTATCTGCTGCGGGCAAAGCTGGTATGCTGATTCTCGCATTTGTGATCGGGGGAGTGATTGCAGGCTCCATCACACATTTTCTGATCACACCAAAATATACGGCAACTGCAAAAATGTATATGATTTCCGCATCCAGTGGAAGTGTGCTTGATCTGTCGGATTTTAATATCGGAACATCCCTTTCCCAGGACTATACCGAATTGATCAAAATCCGTCCCGTGTTCAATGAAGTGATTGATAACCTGAATCTGGATATGGAATATGAAGATCTTTTGAAGAAAGTAAGCATCTCGGTTGTTGGAGATTCACGGTTACTTGCTGTGTCGGTGGAGGACAATGATCCAAAACTTGCACAGTCGATGGTCAATGAACTTGTAGATACAGCGGTAACCTATATTCCGAAAGTTATGAATGCATCTGAGAATGCACAGCCGACCATTGCGGAATATGCAGTGGTTCCAGATGAACCGAGTTCGCCGAACCTTGCCAAAAATATTATTCTCGGAGCGGTTGTTGCAATGCTTCTTGTAGCTGTGATCTTCGTGGTACGTATGCTTATGGACGACAGCTTAAATACGGCAGAGGATGTCGAAAAAGAATTTGGTATCATGCCGTTTACCGTTATTCCGGAGGGGGATATCGAAGAAATTTTCTGATGAGGTAGAAAAAGCGATCAGTAAAG
>ENA-OQAN01000909-OQAN01000909.1-human-gut-metagenome-genome-assembly--contig:-NODE-909-length-14096-cov-4.547355_pt1 | contig 14096 bp, 19 predicted proteins | sample MGYA00242735_ERZ504527 | MGnify/ENA primary metagenome ERZ504527 (study PRJEB26092, sample SAMD00036230) | human gut metagenome | host: Homo sapiens | study: EMG produced TPA metagenomics assembly of...
ATAAAAGAGCAGAGATTTAAACATCTCTGCTCCCTAGTTAATAACCCTTTAAACACTCATAGGGTTTTCAACCCTACAATTCTTGAAGCCAACTTTTAGTCGACCCTATCTAATTGCGGATTACCAATATAAATCAAAGCCTCCACTCATATGATGGGCGAAGGCTCTGTTTTCTTATTTAACTTTTAACATTTCTTTTCTTTATCAATATATACATAGCTACAACGAAACTTATAGTCATAAAAGACAAATACATTGGTGTAAGATTAAATATACCTGTTACAACTTTTGTTTCTGTTTTCGCAGATTCTTTTTCTACTTTGGTTTCTATATCTTTATTTGATTCCATATCTGTAGCACTTGCACATTTGTTTTTATCTTTATTCGAAGCATTAACTGATAGTAATGGTTCTTTTTTTTCATCATTGCTTGGTTGATTAGTTACCTCTGGTTTTATTTGTTGTGACTTGTTTTCTAAGATAGTAAATACTTTATTCTCAATGATTTCATACTTATAATTCTTTGATTTACAGTAAGTTTATAATCACCAATATCTTCCCCTGGTTCTCTCGTTAAAATATAATCATCATTTTCTAAGATTGGATCTTGTTCACCAAAGTATTTAAATTGTTTATTCGGTTTTAATTCAATAGTTTTAGGAAGAATCGTTACTTTGAATGGAACTGATTCATAATATCGTTCATCCAAATCAAACGCTACTATATATTCACCAACATCTTTTAATTGAATTGGTTCTACTTGATCTATATCACTATAAATCTTGGTTCCATCCTCAGAATAAACATATTCAACATCTGGATGTGTAACCTTAGTCTTTAAAACTTCAACGTCCTTAACATTCTTTGGCTCAAACTGAAAATCATAATTTCCTTGATAATTGTCCAATGAGTTAATATTACCATCCGTATCAATTCTTAACTTAAACTCATAATCGCCAACATAATCACACAAATACTTTTCTTCTTCAGGATCATTCTCTCTTCAATCCTTATTGTAAGTAACCTTTAATGGTACTTTCTTAGGATTAATTTCAAATAGAATCGCTTCTTCATCACTCGTCCATGCGATATATGTACCACAATAAATTGGAGCTTCATCTAGCAATCTCCTTCGATTGTGTAATACTTAATTGCATTTTCAATTTCTACCTTTTGAGCACTATACTCAAAAGATAAATTAACCTCCTTGCATGTATATTCATTGGAATACATGCCATAAATAACACCAATACAACACCTAATAACCGTTTCATATAATATAGTTAGCTTTCTATAGATGAACCTCTACATCAACTATATCATGGAACACTTGTTAAAATAGAAAACCTGCTAATAATAGCAAAAGGATTATTAAATAGTACAAATGATAATATTCAAAACTGCAAATTATCTAAAATTATTGCAATTTAAAATTATAGCGCAAATTCTATCAACATCTTCCAATGCTAAATCTGCATATAAAGGTAACGTTAAAACTCTATTACTAATATATCGAGCTACAGGCGTTTGATCTAAATCATATTTTCCATGGAAACAATCAAAACTATTTGTTAATGGATAGAAATATTTTCTAGCACCAATGCCATTTTGTGCTAATTTATCAAACACTTCGTTTCTTGTTGAACCAAACTCTTTTTCGTCAAATACAACTGGGAAATATGCATAGTTTGATTTTACATCCTTTTGAATTGGACTTAATTGAATTCCAGCTACACCTTCTAAATGGCTACGGTATCTTTCTACCACTTTTCTACGTTTCTCAATTTCTTCATCAACATGCCTTAAGTTACAGATCCCCATGGCCGCACAGAATTCGTTCATTTTCGCATTTGCACCCACTGCATCCACTGTTTCAGGTCCACGAATACCAAAATTTTTCAAACGATATAAATCCAATCCAAAATCCTTCAATTCATTTCCAAAACAAACGGCTCCACCTTCAATGGAATTAAAAACTTTTGTCGCATGAAAACTAAAACAAGAAACATCCCCATAAGAACCTATACCCTTACCTTTGTATGTTTCACCAAAAGTATGGGCTGCATCATAAATCACTTTTAAGCCATATTTTTTAGCAATACGATCAATCTCTTCAATGTTACAAACATTGCCATATACATGTACTGGCATTATTGCACAAGTACGATCTGTAATCAAAGATTCCAATTTTGTGACATCCATAGTAAAGTCATTAGGATCAATATCACAGAATACAGGTTCTAATCCGTTACGAACAATTGCATGCGTGGTAGACGCAAAAGTAAATGGAGTTGTAATGACTTCACCAGATAAATTTAATGCTTGTAATGACAACTCTAAAGCCATATGTCCATTTGTCATTAAATCAATGTTTTCAACATCTAAATATTCAACTAATTCTTCTTGTAATTTTTTATGTTTAGGACCCATATTCGTTAACCAATGTGTGTCCCACATATCTTTGATTTCTTCACAATACTCTTCATAGGAAGGCATCGAAGAACGTGTTACTAAAATATTACTCATCAATATCGCACTTTCTATTTTTGCTTTCTGCTTTCATGTCTTTTAACATAGAAATATAATCATATTTCGGTTATATCCAAGTTCATATATAGCCGGTGTAATGTCCATAATATATTGTGGTGCATTTGGCATATTAGGATTTAATTTGATTTGTGATTTATGGTTATCATCACCAAACACTTCAACAATGCCTTTGATTTGATCTAATAATGATGTACCAATTCCTGTTCCAACATTATAATATCCTTTTTGACGATTAACAAATAAAGCTTTATACAGCATCTGACAAAAATCTTTGACATATACCATATCCTTTACTCTCGATGCATCGCCCCATACTTCGATATCTTCACCTTTAATGGCTTTATCAATTAATAAGCGATAGCCAATTTTTCTTTTTTCACCATCTACATAATAGTCATCAATATCAGACCATAAATAAATAGTTGGAAGACGGAATACAAATGGTTTTAAGCCATACATTTCATAATAGTTTTCCATCATATCAACCGCAAAGTTCTTTGTCATTACATAAATAGAATGATCCGTTTTAAAGCTAAAATTTCTAGGCATGTCTGCTGTCAAAAGAAGCTTTGATTCCCCATAATCTTTAATATCGCCAAAACTCTGCATATATAACATTCTATCCACTTTATTTTCACGAGCAAATTCTAAAATATTTAAAGTTCCGGTAATATTTACATCGATATATCTTTGAGGATCATATCCTCTCATTCTAGCTGGCATAAGCCCTGCAAAATCAACTATTGCGTAAATATCCGTTGGTAACGTGTTGAAATCTTCTTTTTTCGTAATATCAACAGGATAATATTTAACACCCTTTTTATCAAAATAGTCTGTATGTCTTGTGCCACTTGCGATTATTTCATAATCATTACCACTATAGTTTTCTAAAAAATAATCAACAAAATATCTTCCTGTATCTCCTGTTGCCCCAAAAACTAATATCTTCTTCATTTATTTCTCCAATCTCACATGAACAAACTTGTCTTGATTTGATAAAACTTCATCAATTTGTTCATGTGTATCAAAATTTAAAACCAAAGTACCAATAGCCTCATTAGCTGCTTTAAAAGCACCTACTTTGTACCTTTTGCAATCCATAGATCTTCTTCAACTACATTATCTTTAATGTCTTCTGATATCCATAGAGAATCAAATACACCTTCTTTATCACTATGTAAAACAATTTCTGCCCAACAGCCCTTATAAGGTTTTTGTTCAATTTTATCAATTGGTAATCCCACAGAATATTTAACCATATTTGTAATCATATCCACACCCGTAGCATAACGAATACATTCAGACAAACGATTTCCACCACCACGAGGCTGACTTCCATAATATAAGCCTTACCATTTGTACTCTCACGAGTTTCAATGTTATATACAGCCGTATTCATATTTAACAAATGAATCAATCTTTGAATTTCATTTTTCAATTCTTCTTGATGCTCATCACTCATTGAAGAAGGCCAACTATAAGCTGATGGAGTATATGGATTTTCTGCATTAGCATCAAATCTTTGACAGTTAAAAGTAACTACCTTCAAATCTCCATCAATCGAGAAACTATCCGTATCCGATGAGTAGCCTTTTTGTTCCAGATAATCCTCAATAATAAATTCATGAGAATGTGAATAAGAAAGTGCATATTCAATACTACATTCTAAATCTTCTGGTTTTTCAACTTTTTTAACACCCTTACTTCCAGCAGAATCCGTTGGTTTAACAATTACAGGCCAATTAAATAAATCCACATCCTTTAATGCAGAATTAATATCTGTATACCCCTTTGCGACTGGAACATTAAAACCATTATTTTTTAAAAATTCTCTAAACCTTTTTTTGTTCTGTAAAATACATACAGATTCATATGGACCTACATTAGGTAACCCCATTTCTTCAGCAACATAGGCTGCTGTTACAACTCCAGGATCACATGCAAATGACATAATACCATCGATTTTTAAATTCTTTGCAGCTTTTAAAGTTGCTTCTTTATCAATAATACTCACATTACAATACTCATCTGAGTATTTATGTGCAATATTATCAGGTAAATAATCACATGTAATTACATAGATTCCAAGTTCATGCGCTGCTTCAATAACTGGCATTGCATATCTTGAACCTCCAAGTATCATTAATTTTTTCACAAAATCATCCCTTTCTACTTTTTAAAATGTTAATTAGATATATAAATGAATCATTTTTAGTAAGAATCGATAACATCAAATATATAATACCACCTGATAAAATTTGAACTACCAAAGAAACTAAAATTGGTAAATTTAAATAACTAATAAAATATACGAATCCACCATTATTAATGCCATTACAATGTTTGGGAGTATATCTTTAATTTGATCTATATATGAATATTTTAACAAATATCTGTTAGGCCAAGAATTAATAACCTGACTAATTAAACCGCTGATTAATAAGCTATATGCCATTGCCATTACACTAATATTCATTGTGATCAGTAATAAAATCATACCTATAAATTTTTTAATTACTTCAAGCTTTAAAAACAAATCACTTCTACCCATAGCCTTAATAGCATTCAAGTTAGCCGTATGGATTGGCCAAAACAAATAAGATATACAGAATATTTGTAAATAAGGTACACAAGGTAACCATTTATCAGTTAATACTATTTGAACAATAGGTTTGGCACAGAACGCCAACCCAATCATAAGTGGAGCCATAATATAAGTACTGATTTTTATAGCTCGTCTAGTCATATCCTTTACCCTAACGTGATTATCCTGTTCATTCGACATTGTGGGTAATAATACACTATCTATTGAAGTATTGATATTTGTGACTATTAGCTTAGGAAATTTATCTCCTTGATTATAAAAAGCTAAATCTGCTGAAGTGTACAGTTTACCAATAATCATATTTCTTAAATTGTTATAAACTGTATCCAACAAAGAAGAAGCTAACATTTTCCAGCCAAAAGACAATAAATTCTTTAATCGACTCCAAGAAAACTTTTTAATGGGACGCCACTTAACAGTTATCCATAAAATCAATGTATCGATCGCATTATTGGATAATTGTTGGAAAACAATAGCCCAAACACCAAAGCCAGCATATGCCATAATAATTCCCAATACGGCTGAAAAGATTGTTCCTCCTAATGTAGAAAAGAAAAATCTTTTAAACAACATATGCCTTGACACATAAGATTGTTGTACACCTTTAACACCAGATATAATCAATGTTAAACTAATTACACGAACAATAGAAACTAAAGAAGAATCTTTATAAAAATCTGCAATAAATGGTGCACTAACAAACATTATTAAGTATAAGATAATACAAATAACAAAATTAAAATAGAATACAGATGAAAAATCTAAATCATCAGCATCTTTTTTTTTGTATCAAAGCCGTACTTAAACCGCTATCAATGAACACCTGTAAGATAGTTGTAAAAACAGTAACTAAGGCAATTGTTCCATAATCAGAAGGTGTTAATATACGAGCTAAAACAATAGAAACAATAAAAGTAACTAATTGTGCGCCACATCGTTCAGCAAAACGCCAAATAAAATTAGAGAATACTTTCATATACAACCTCTATTTAATGTATTTAATCCCATACTTTACATATTCTTTAATGACATCAAAGAATCTTAATACGGATAAATACTCCTTAAATTCTTTTTTTCTAACAATCGATCTAATCGCCTTTTGCTTTTCTTTTTTACTATTAGTTGTATCAATAATGCTCTGTTCCGCTAATGTTGCAGCTTCTAATTCTGTAATTTTAATTCTTCTATTAATCATATCTTCACATTTACCATACTTATTCAACAAATACACTAAATATTCTTTTCTTTGTAATACATTCTTCTTTTTTGTTTCAAGTTTTGATATATCTGAATTATATAAAACTCCAGTTGCAACGCCATAATTATATTGTGACATAACTTGAGGAAGTACCGCGATATCACCTTTCAAATATAAACTAGTTACTCTTACATAGTCGCCAAACCAGTATTTAATTGTATTTTCATCACGCCAGCCATCTTCCTTTTTCATGAAAAATGAGGATGTATGAACTTTCCATTGCATAAACACCTCATATTCATTCATTATATGGATATCGGTCCAAGAGTTAAAATTATAATCAGGAACATCTTTATTCAAACAATGATAAATCGTATTATGACAACATAAAGAACAATTACTATGACTTTCCATATAGTCATATTGTAATTGTAGCTTATGAGAATCTGTCCAATAGTCATCGCATTCACAAAAAGCAATATACTTACCACTCGCAAGTGGTAGCATAAATTCTTCTACTATAGGTTTTCCTTTTTGGTATTGATTTTCATCTTGTAATATAACTTTTATTTGTCCGGGATACTCATTATGATATTCTTGAATAATTTGTCTAGTTGTATCTGTTGAACAATCATCATGAATGATTATCTCATATTTAAAATTTGTTTTTTGTTGCAACATTGAATCCAAAGATTTTCTTATATACTTTTCATGATTGTATGCTAAACAAATAACCGAAACCTTTACCTCATCCATATTATCCCTCACAATTCTATTTAAATAAACCAAACGTTATCAATAGCTTTAAAGCTACATACTTTTTCCATTGATACTTTTTGTAATCAATCAAATTTACCTTCTGTTTTTTTACATAATCACAAACTAAAGATTTCAAATCGTCAACATTCTCATTGCATTTCATAAGCTTTAAACCTATATAACTATATAGATTTATCTTGTTATATTCTAAATATTTTAGATCATACCCATTTACATTGTAATAATCACTTAGCCCCTTATACATCTCATTCGTACTCTTAAGCATATCTTCCAAATGTTTACGACTAACTTGTTTTGTTATTGAAGCTTCATTGATGATGTTATAAATATAATAGTCATAATCAACACACATAATTTTATTGGCTTCTAATATTAATCTATAAAATGTAGCTATATCTTCATAATACCTTCCTAACGGAAAGCTGATATTTTCGAATAAACTTCTTTTATAAATTCTAAAACAAATTTGATTTCCTAATGCGTTTTTATTAAACAAATCTATAAATTCATTTTGATTAAATACTTCTACATTTTTTGTGCCATTTTGTTCATACACATTTAATGAACGCTCAAACAATAGTTAAAATTCAAAATATCCCATTCTGTTTTAAAATAATTTTTTAAGTCTTCTATAAAATCAGAACTCCACATATCATCTGAATCTAAAAAAGCTACATACATCCCCTGTGCATAAGTTAAGCCATAATTTCTTGCAGATGAAAGGCCATCCATTTCTTTACCAATAGCTTTACATTTTCATACTGAAACGTATACTTCTCACAAATTTTTTGACTTCCATCTGTAGAACCATCATTGACTAAAATAATTTCTGTAGAATCATCTGCTTGATTCACTACGGATTCAATACAACGTTCTAAATACTCTTCACTGTTATATATCGGAATTATTATGCTTAATATTACATTTTCCATCTTTTGAAATCCTCTTATTCATAAAATAAAATGATAAAGTTAAATATACTAAATATGCTGCTTCTGTTTTTAAAACTTCGTCATATATGATTAATGACAAAGAAATCAACACCATAGTCTTAGCGATATCTGAATATTTAGAATTTTTTTGATTTGATAAAAATCAATATAAATGTTGAAACATACAACAATAAGCCTATTAAACCAACTTCTGAAAATACATATGAAGATTGGAACCAAGTATAGTTTGTATAACTAAATTTTTTAGCAAATGCAGAAAGACTAGCTCCACCCGAATATGCATTTCCAATTCCAACACCAAACAACCCTTTGAATATATTTCCTTTAAAACAAACGCTAAACACACCAGATACTGCGTTCAATCTATTAAAATCACCACTACCTGTATATCCTTCTGATGATAATGAATTTGAAATTATTTGAGTTAAATTCATAGATCCCCGCATCCAAGGATAAATTTTATATAATATTTCGATTAGAATAAACCAACCAATACATGAAGCACCTATTATAATTGCACCCTTCTTTATTTTTTCACGTGTTAAGTTTTTAAATTTTCCATGAAAAAAATACATCAAAACAAAGCAAAGTACAAATTCAATATAGAAGAATTTTAATTCTATTAATGTTGCATCTAATAAACATGTACCAATAATAAAAGCAAACTTCTTTCCATTCATTTTTTTTGTTAAGAATTGATTTAAACAGAATATTAGTACAATTACCATTAGGACATTAACAAATAGATTACCACCTCTTCTTGTTCCAAAAAAGCCATTCAAGTAATCTCCACGCATCCAATAATCAAAAACAGTCACAGTACAATATTGATAAATAATCGCAACAGTATTGATCAATTGATACCAAATTAAATTATTATAGATTTTTAAATAATCCTTTTCATCCAATAACAATTTACAAGAAATAAAGAACATAGGAAATCTAATATAATTTCTTAAATCTAAAGCAATATTAATTAAGTTAAATTTATAATTAAATATATTAAAGATGGTACTACAAAGACCTAATCCAATCAATGCGCCATAAAGTAACACAATGAACTTTACATCATTCTTATCCCCATCACATTTATATTTTTTATTCAGCACAAATGAAAACAAAGCAATATTTAAGATATCCAATATATACTTTATATTTGTTGTACACCCTAAATCTATAAAAAAACCTTGAAATAGAAGTAAAAATAACATGATTTCTACAATGAATACATATGGTCTTTTCTTATCAATCTCTATAATCATTAATTTCTCCTTCCAAATATAAACAACTTAATGTTTATCTATCTTTTACACCTCATCATCTCTTATAACATTTGATTTTTAATTTGTAAACTAACATCTTCAATTTTTATAATGTGAAATGAATTTACAATCGCTTCATTCATTTGCCTTAAATCATCAAAAGTCAGTTTATCAAATACTTCTTTTAAATTCTTTTTTGTTAGATTCTTCACAACAATCCCAAACTTATCTTGTAATATATCTTGAGCACCAACTGTATCACTAACAATTACTGGTACACCAAAACTTAATCCTTCAAGTGCAGTAAACCCAAAAGTTTCATATAGAATACTTGGAACTAGTAAAACATCTGTTTCATCAAAAATGTTATTTAGTTCATCATAATTATACCTTTCATGTATATTCATATAATCTGACTTTTCAATAGGGTTAAAATGAATATCTAAAACAAAATCTTGTCTTTCTTTCCATATGTCATCAAGACATTCCTTTAATAAATAAAAGCCTTTGGCTTTACTAGCAGGTCCTAGATATCGGATTCTCAATTTATCATGGTTATAATTCTTTATCTTACAATTATTTTTAATACTACTATGACTAACAGGTATAATCGTATTATTAGGTAAATTAAAATATTTTTCATACACACTTTTAGTTATAGAACTATTGTAATGCATGATATCTATTATTGATAACATCGAATAGTAATAATCTCTTAAATCTATGTATCCTCTGTATGACCCACATTCAACTATTTCAATGTTATTACTTTCACTTAAATAATTATCTCTATGAGCTTTTCTCATCTTTTTAACAAAAATTGAATCTTTTAAAATTCTATATATCGGACTCTGCAATATCTTTATTTTATTAATACTTAAAGCTGTAGAATTACATGATGCACATTTTTTGCAATTGCCTGCAGAATCACAAATCTTTCCATTTCTAAAAAGAGTAACCTTTGGACAAATCGGAAAAAAATCATGTGCTGTAAAAACTAATTTAATATTCAAGCTTTTCGCCACTTCAAGAAATTCTTTATGTATTCCCATTAATGTATGTAGATGTATAACATCTGGTTGGAATGATGTCAAAAACTCAAAAAACACATTTTTATTACCTTTTAAAGTGAATTTATCAAAATCTCTAATTCCCTCATCAAAAGAAATTGGTAATGGATTTATCAATTCAAAGCTCATTATTTTCTGCTTAGAAACCAAATAATCGCTTCTCTTCTTTATTTTTATACTTTTATCGATAAAACCCATTTGACCTGGCCATAGCAAGGCCACTTCATCGCCTTCATTCTTTTGCTCAATCATTAAATCTAAACAAAACTTAGTTAAACCACCCGTACGATATGGTGGAAACCCTAAAGAATAATGTAAGATTCTCATCATTTAATCCTCTTAGCAAATACATCTTCATATTGTCCACATATTTTTTCCCATGTGTAAGCTTCTTTTACACGGTTCTTTGCTTTTTTACCTAATTCATTTATTTCCTCTTGAGGCTTATCATCAACCTTGTTAATCAACTCAGCAAGTTTACCATCATCTCGATCCCAATATAATGCAGAATCAATTGCAACTTCTTTATTAAATCCAACATTGACTAATAAGTTTAAATCTGTACTTCCCAAAGCTTCAATTAAACTAGGATTTGTTCCCCCAACGGTATGCCCATGGAAATATGCATATGCATTCTCACGAATTTTCTTCAACAATTCCTGATCATATACAGTACCAACAAATTTAATTCGTTTATCCTTAGAAAAATGTAAACGACTTTCTAATTCATTTAAAAACTTATCATTCACATTTGTGATAATCGCAAAATCTCTTTTAGAGTTTGATTTCATAAATTCACGAATCATAATTTCGAATGAGTTTTCAGGAACAAATCTTCCTACAACCAAATAATAATTCTTTTTAGTTAACCCTTTTTCTTTGTACCAATCAACCAATTTGGCATCAGTATCTGATAAAATACTTGGCGTTAAGTCTGCACCATAAGCAATATATGTTGTTTTAGGGCTTCTATGATTAATACCCCTGCCATCATATTGTTCATGAATGTATTTCTCAATATTTATAGAATCACAAATAGCTAAATCACTCCATTTAACCATCATTTTCTCAGATTCTTTCCAATATTTACGTACAGGTGCACTCCATTTCGCTCGCATCCATTCATGTCCATCTGGATTTAAATAGACTTGACCTCCCATTTTATGTATTTTTTTATAATATCTTTTCATAAATGGCCCAATACGACAAGCCATTATATATACAATCGGATTTTTTATATTATTGTTTTTAATATATTCACAACAATAATCTAATGATTTTATATCATAATAAATAGCTTGTGCAGCACCAATTTCTGGAACAGTTATTTTGAAACAATGTGCATTATGAAATTCAAATTCAGAATCACTTAATATTTTGGCCCCATCTAATTTTGTTTCATCCATAAAACCATTTCCATTTGCCTTACAAGCTATATGGTATTTAATATTTTTATTATCTTGATGATGCTCGGTTAATTTATAAACAAATGTTTCATATCCACCGTATGCACCTAAAGATTTTGCGCCAACTAAAAATACGTGTTGCATATACGTTCCTTTCCTTGTACCGTAATTAATCATACCGACACTAATTACTCAAGCACTTATTTAACATTTTATCCTATTAATGTTATAAATTGCTATTAATCAAAGCATATCATGTCTAACATTTATCACAAACAGATTTAAAAGGTAATTAATTAAATGTCATTAATCAATTTCATAAACAACATATACCCAAAACTAATTCAAACTGCTTTTAATATACTCTATTCCATCAACTTTAGAACCGATTAAAATTGTTAATATGTTTAAAAAAATAGTCTAAAATATAAAATTCAAGTACAATGTTATTAATTATTATTACTACTATTTCAAATTATCCCAACTGAAAATTCATATATTAATTTTTAACAATTAAAAGATTCTCTCAAATCAAGTAATGGGTTAAACATATATTATACGCTTATAAATTTTATCACACATTTATCAATATAGCAAAATAGCATCATTTGTTAATGAATAGTATGCTTTTTGACCACGTAATTCTAACTGTATTTTGTTGAATTGTTCAATATTAATAAAACCTCCACTTAATGTTTGTAAGCGTCAAATTTAAAGGTGGTACAAATAAACTGCTGACGAATATATAATAAAGCCATCCTTGCTGGATCACACTTGTGATTTGGCTTCATTAAGGATGGCTTTTATTTCGCTGTTTGATAATGTTCCGATATAGCTTGGTAGCTCTCGACTGTATGGCAGATACTTTCTTAGTTCTTCTTTATTTGTTAAATCTAATTTTGGTAGATTTTCAAACAAATAAGTAAAGTACGTGTATAGATTCTGTTTATTTTCTATACATCTGATTACTACTGAATAGATCATGGCACTCGCTTGTGCTCCATGTACGCTTACGCTGAATTTGCATCGATTTCGTATGACTACAAATGGGCGTATACTTCTTTCACAGCTTGTATTGTCATTTGGGATGATTACATCATTTGTAAATTCCATAAGTCCTTCTTTGTTGTTCAATACATATTGGATTGCTTTGCTCATGGAATATTTGCCTTTGTTTCTTGGTTCGATTTCTTCAAGCCACGATAAAAACTTCTCAAACTTTGGTTTGAGTTCTTCTTTTCGTCTCTTTGTGATATGTTCCATTCGCTTTTCAGAATTCGAATATTTTTCAGCTGCTTTTTCATCAATAAGATTTGAATGGTGGATGATTTCGTCATATTTCTGTATGGCTTTTGCCTCATTTCTTGTTTTTCGTTCCTTATTGTTTGGAAGCAGTTTATATGAATCCTTGAATTTCCGTAAGGCGTGGACATTACACAGACATTGAACACGTTTTCGACTTTATTGTATCCGCCGTATGCGTCTGATTCTAGATATCCGCTATATCCTTTTAGGAATTCTTTTGGACAGTCTGCTGATCTTGTAGAATGGTAATCATACAGTACAATCAGCACTTCATGCTTATTGGAACGATATACCCGTACTTGGTTTTCCTTCTTCATTCAATACCTGAGTTGTAGTTTCATCTGCATGTATAAACTTCATCCTTAATAGATCCTCTTTCATCAGATTGTAGAGTGGTTCTAGATATTTCATGCTTCCAATCACCCAGTTTTACATATTCTGTCTTGGAATGATTGCGTGGTCTCTTTGAAATATCTTTTCTATTATATACAATGGAAAACCATTATTATATTTCATATCGATTATGTATGCCAAAAGTTCTGATGAGCATATACTTCTGTCAAATAAAAAATGATGTGTTACTGTATGATATGTTCATTATCCTTCTTCACTATAGATTTGTCATTTTTCACATTCTAATACAGGTATATGTGTAACACGTACAAAAAAGACGAGCTGGTTCATATACTAATTTTTTCTTTTGTCTGTAAGCGCCAAGTAATATGCTGGATTGAAAATCATTTCAAAAAAAATCGACAATTATATAGAAAATTAGAGTTATTAGAGTACAGTCTAAAAAACTCTATAAAATGATTGGAGATGATTAGATGAAATTAGAGAATTAACGCCCAAGCAGAGACTGAAGGCGGAAAAGTGGCTGGCAATCATTCGTGAATGTATAAATAGTGATTTATCAAATGAAGTATGGTGTGAACAGAATAACGTTAGTATTAAAAGTTATTACTATT
>ENA-OQAN01000910-OQAN01000910.1-human-gut-metagenome-genome-assembly--contig:-NODE-910-length-14093-cov-1.676500_pt1 | contig 14093 bp, 22 predicted proteins | sample MGYA00242735_ERZ504527 | MGnify/ENA primary metagenome ERZ504527 (study PRJEB26092, sample SAMD00036230) | human gut metagenome | host: Homo sapiens | study: EMG produced TPA metagenomics assembly of...
CGCTGCAAGTTCATGACTTGTCGTAATTTACTCCATAATCCGCACAGAACTCAACGAAGATCCTTGGTCTCACTGCATAACTGATAGAGGTCATTATACCTCCTGGTAGTTTACTTTTCTTTTGCCATAATCATTGTTGTTTAAGGGTTACGGCGCAAAGGTAGGTTTAGGGAACATGCGTGTCAAGGCGGAAAATAGAATGGTTACCAATGATTCCTCCGATAATGGCACATATGGTTCTTGCTGTATTTTTCTTGTTTACTGTGGTACTTTCCATAATATGTTCCTCGCTATATTTATGTTCGATTTGCTGTATCATCATAATTATTTTGTTAGTCATCTTTAAAATGAGTGATACAGGCAAATACTGCACTGGGCGGAAACGATTTTTCTTATTTTAAGCCTTGTTAATTATCGGGAAGCTAAAATCTTTTATTTGTTCTTAAACAGTTGCACTTTTGCACCGAAAGAAAAGCGAAGTACATCTCTCATGGTCAGACTCCGGTTGGTCGCTTTGCTGATGATATACAGCTCGCAGGTACTGACCTCGTAAAATAGAGAGATATGTTGTACTATACTGTTTTTCAGATTGAAGTTCATACGTTGCCCGATAAAGATATACGGGCGAATTTTCGTACTGAAATTATAATATCGGTTAGGATAGCGTCCGGGTTCTTCTTCCAAAACTCTTCTCCGGCAATGGTGGTAAGATACATTCCGCAGTAAAAAGGCTCCAGTGCCAATGCTTGTCGAAACTCATGCTCCACGGTATGTAGTTTTGCTTTACTGTCAGTGTAAGAAGGAAATCGCTGGCATATTTAGCAGGCAGATATCCGAGCAGAACATCTGTTTCCCATTGCCTGCGTTTACCATAATCCCAACCTACACCGGTAGACAGTACTCCCATACCACCGGCATATTGCATTTTTACGTGAGTAGGTTTCATTCGTTCCCATCCTTCATATCTTAAGTGTATACGTTTGTCCCATCTTTTAGTATCGGAAACCTCTTGAGGTTCATCTGTTATAGCAAGCAGATTGACCGGGATGGCCAGCAGGAGAGTCAGTAAATATTTAAAAGTTGACCAGTTCATAATCGTAACCGTTTGGGGTGATAGAAAAATAAATATAGCTCCGCTTGTTTATGGAAGGAGCAGAATAGTACATAATGCCGTCATCGAAAAACTCATTTTCATTAAAGCTGTGTACATGTCCGTACACGCAGAATTGCAAGGACGGGAACTGAGTAATGTAATACTGGAATACTTTTGCTATATTGTTATTGAACTGTTCAGAGTAAGGAGGTGCATGCATTGCCACTACTGTCTTTTTTGCTTGAGACGGAACGTGTTTCAGTTCATCTTCTAGAACAAAAGGTTGGGAACAGCTTCCGAATAATCAAACTCCAACGCATTCGTATTCAGGCATATAAAATGAGTATCTCCAGCTGTAAACGAAAAATTCTCATTGCCGAAGATTGTATTGAACACTTCTTTTCCCGTAGCAAGACAGTCGTGATTACCTAGTAAGCATACATAAGGAACGTTCAGTCGGTTCAAACGGTCACGTTGTTCTTCGAATTCCATTTTCATACCGAAATCGGATAAGTCACCACAGTGTATTACGAAATCGATATCATTTCGTCCGTTGATTGCATTTACTGCATCTTCCGTTTCGTCATACCAGCGCTGGGTATCGCTGATAAGCGCAAACGAGATACTTTGCTTTCCGGCTGTACTGGCTTCTATCGACTGGATATTCCTTTCATTAATATTAGTTTCTCCCTCTATGTTTAAATCGTAGGGGTGATATTCTATCATGTCGCATCCTGTCTGGACTATGATTGTACTTCCAAGTAAAAAGCAGCCCAACAGGCTATGTAAGACATGGATATATTGCTTTTTTTTGAACATATATTTTTTGTTTCTGTTTGTTATGCAAATGTTGCCATAAAATATCACATTGCGATAACTGTTTATACAGAAAAACTGTTCCAATTTGCTGAATATCACCCAAAGACCTGTTATTTTTCTATAACGAACTTGTACATGGTATGGCTTTGGAATATTTCTCCCGGAGCCAATGCTGTAGAAGGAAACTGCGGGTTGTTCGGGCTGTCCTGAAAATGACATGTTTCGAAGCATACGGCTCCTCGGAACGGATAATAGATGCCGTTCTTACCTTCAACCTTGCCTTTCAGTCCGTTTCCTGTATATATGTGGACTGCTGGTTCGGTAGTATAAATTTCCATTTTACGTCCACTTTTTTCATCATATATCCATGCTGCCGGGCGAGTATCATCTCCCGGATGGTTAAGTGCCCAGGCATGATCGTAACCGTTCACTACATGCAACTGTCCATAGTCGTCGTTTATATGTTCACCTATTGCATGAGGTTGTTTGAAATTCAGTGGAGTGCTTTCTACGGGCCAGAATTCTCCTGTTACGCATTTCTTGCTGTCGTAAGGAGTGAAATAGTCGGCATCTACCCACATGGTCTGATTTTCTACGCTGCTGTTCAGGTTTCCCGATATATTAAAGAATGAATGGTTACACAAGTTAAGAACGGTAGGTTTATCCGTGGTAGCCTTGTAGGATATATCTAACGCATCATCTTCAGTGACTGTATAAGTCAGCTCTATATGCAGATTCCCTGGAAATCCGTTTTCTCCATCGGGAGAGAGATAAGTCAGTGTAACAGACGAGGGAGAGGTTTGTCTGGCTTTCCACATTCGTGCACCGAAATTCGGATTGCCTCCATGAGCGGTATGTCCGTCAGCGTGATTGGCTTGCAAGCGGTATTCCTTACCATTCATTGTATATCTAGCATGCAGGATACGTCCGATGTATCGCCCCACGGTAGCACCATAGTTTTGTGACTGGCTGGTGTAGCTGTTTATATCAGAAAAGCCGCATACTACATCTTCCATTTTTCCGTTACGGTCGGGAACCATGAGGGATACTACCGTGCACCATAGTTAGTAATACATGCTTCAACACCATTTTTGTTATAGATCCTATACAGGCAGGTCTTTTCTCCGTCTACCTTTTGTTGGAAATGAGCAGAGTGTAATCCTGACGAGGAGATAAATTTGTTTCCGCCACAGGAGTTGAACATGCAGCAAAAGCCATACAGGCAAGGATATATACAGATTGTTTCATACGTGTTTATATTGGTTTGATATAATGTTAAGCAATGCTAATAAAAAATATGCTGATATTTTCCTGAAAAGAAGGTGATATTTTGAAAAAAAATGTACAAATTTTTATTGAAAGATTACCTTCTTTTATTAGATATTTTATGAATAGGGATAAATCGGTTTATCAGAAGCTTAAAACAAATCGCTTATTTGGAGTAATTTGTTTATTATCAGATTAGTAAGGCGGCTGCAAATCCTAAAAGGAGGATTAACGGAATTAAGTCTACCAAGCTGATGCACAATCCGGCAATGGCTAGTCCGCGGGGAGATTTGAATATGCCGATAAACGAAAAAATGAATCCCAGCAACCACAATATCCAGTTGAGTACAGGTATCCAGCATCCTAAAAGCGCCAGCAGAGCCAGTACAAATCCGGCAGTTCCCAGACCGTTCGATTTTCTGGATTCTTCCCGAATGATAATTGTTTGGTTGTACGGGATTGCCCGACATTCTTTTCTTGATTTCCATAATATTAAGTACAGTCCTTCAGTCCCGAAAAGACATTTAAGTAATACAAAAAGCGTGGAACTGCAATCTCTTTATTTACCGGAGTATAACGCTTTTAAAAGTTATTCCTTGATACCGCCGGAGCGATACAGAATTCAAAAATACGAAAATATAATCAATTTATGCTTTATCCTGCGAATTTATTGATAGAAGAGAAATATTGTAAAAAAAGACACTCCTGATGAACACTTTCAGCAGGAGTATCACAACACAAAAACTAAACTAGACTTAACTAAACTATTCAAATAAGAAGTTTCACAACTTCTGTTCTTATTATGTACTCTACAAATATAGAGGTTATATTTAGAAGTGACAAGCCTTTGCGCAAAAAACTTCAAAATGTGCAGTAAAAAAAAAGTTAAATAATAGTGCTCTGACTAAACAATATGTTCATTAACATAATTTTGAAGTTCCTGTTTGTAACTGTCAGAGATCTGAATATAATCTTTTCCGAATACGATTCGTCCTTTGTCGATAACTTTTATTTTCTGTTTCTGTACGATAAAAAGACCGGTGTACACGGATAAACTGGTTGGCCGGAAGCTTTTCTTCCATGACACGCATGCTGACCAATGACAGGATAGGTCTGTCTTCATTCTCAAGATGAATTTTGATATAGTCTTTCAGACCTTCTATGTATAATATTTTGTTAAGCTCTATTTGTATTAGTTTGTAATCACTTTTTTACGTATATATAGTCTTTTTTTGTTCTCGTCTGAATCTCCTTCCGTGCTTTGTTTTATCTGCTTTTTGCTGTAGTTCAAACCATTTTACAGCTTTATTGATAGCTTCCATAAAATCGGAATAGCTGATGGGTTTCAGCAGGTAATCGAGGGCATTTACCCGATAGCCGTCGAGTGCATATTGGTCGAAAGCTGTAGTGAAAATAATTCGTGTGTCTTCAGATACCATGCGTGAAAACTCCAGCCCGTTGAGTTCAGGCATCTGGATATCCAGAAAAAGTACATCTACCGGATGATCGGGTAAATACTTCATGGCTTGTATGGCACTGGAATAACTGCCGGAGAGTTCCAGAAAAGGTGTCTTTTTTATGTAACTTTCCAGAAGCCCGAGTGCTAGGGGCTCATCGTCTACAATGGCACATCTTAAGTTCATATTTATAGTTTTAGAGAGTTAATGTTTAAGGTATATGATGATATTGGAAAAATACTCTTTTCCGTCGTCAGACAAGTGATTGTCCCATTTATATATTCCGGGGTAAACCAGTTCCAGACGCTTTCGTACTTGTTCCAGTCCGATACCCGAACCACTTTTATCGGCTCTTGTCTTAGGATAATTACTGTTGCGTATGGTACATTCTATCTTGTCATTATCTTCCGAAATGGAGATGTTTATATAACTGGGCTCCACGGGAGAAATCCCATGCTTGAATGCATTTTCTATCAGTGAGATAAAAATCAAGGGAGCAATGGGAGTCTGACTTTTGGGCTTGATATTGAAGTTGGTCTGTATATCTACCTGGGCAGAAATACGGATGCGCATGAGTTCGATGTAATTGCGTATAAAATCGATTTCCTTGCTCAGTGGGACAAACATCTGCTGGTTGTCGTAAAGTACATAGCGCAATAACTTGCTTAACTCTTGCACAGCTTGTTGTGCTTTGTCTGTATCAAATGTTATCAGTGCGTAAATGTTGTTTAACGTATTCAGCAGAAAATGAGGATTAAGCTGATTACGTAAGTTTTTCAGTTCTGCTTCGGTACGGCTTTTTTACTGCTTCCCGGCGTTCCGCTTCGGTCTGACTCCAGCGCTTACTCATACAGATGCAACGCTCAGCTGCCGAGAATATAAGACTTGCCATATCGCGCAAATAAAAGATATATGATGGCGGCATGGGGCGATGAGACGGTGGAGGAGGGCAGTGCATATTGTTCCAGTAGCGTAAGCCAAAGGTCAGAATAATAATAACTATCGCATTTATGAAGATAAACCGTTTGGTTTGCTCATGAAATAAAATATGAGGTATAAAAACGAAATAATTCAGATAAAAGATAATGCATAGTGTGGTTGGCACTATACAGTGAAACATGAAATCTTTCCAGTTTATCGTTCCGTCATTGTTTTGCGTAAAGAACAACGGGAAAGCGAAAAAGAGTCCCCAGCAAATGGTGTGTATCAGGATTTCGAGTGAACGGTGTGTGTTATCAGTGAGCTGTTTCATAGGTGATGTAGTCTGTACAAAACAAAAGTAAACTAAAAAAATTTAAAAAGTCCGGCTGCGTAGCAATACTTTTATTGCCATAGACAGCCGGACAAGGAAACCAAAGTTATGAAGAACAAAGTTATAAAGATGAACTTTCACAAGCTCATTTATCGTTATTCATATCGTAATGCTTCAATCGGATCAAGGTCGGCTGCTTTTTTGGCAGGATACCATCCGAAGAAGACTCCTGTAACGGTACATACCGCGAATGACAGCAATACACTCCAGGGCTGTATAAATACCGGCCAGTGTGCCACTGTTTTGATGACAAAGCTGGCTCCGCATCCTAAGATTACTCCAATCAGTCCTCCGGTAATACTTATCAGTATGGCTCTATCAGGAATTGTGACAGGATGTCGATGCCGCGTGCACCAACTGACATTCGCAGACCTATTTCTCGTGTACGTTCCGTTACGGATACATACATGATGTTCATGATTCCGATACCTCCTACGACCAGTGAAATTCCGGCAACGCAGGCAAGCAAGGTTGTCATCAGGTCGGTTGTTGTATTCAGCATTGAACTCAATTCTTGCTGGGTACGGATGGTAAAGTCATCATCGTCGCTTGCTTTCAGTTTGTGTTCACGGCGCAAGATAGTTGTGATTTCATCTACTGCCTCTTGAGTCATATCTTCGGTCAGTGCCGAGGCGAAGATACCACTCAGATAAGTTTGTGCCAATAGACGCTTCATTACTGTGGTGTAAGGAGCCAGCACTACATCATCCTGGTCCATACCCATTGAGTTGTATCCTTTCGACTTCAGGATTCCTACTACCCGAAAAGGTATTTTGTTGCATCGTATAATCTTACCTATCGGATCGGTTCCGTCGGGGAAAAGATTGTCTACAATTGTTTTACCAATTACGCAGACTTTAGCTGCTGTCTGGATATCATTCTCTGTAAACATTTCTCCCTGTTCTACTGTGAGCTGGCGGATTTTCAGGTAATCTATACTTACTCCACTCACTGAAGAGGGGTAGTTGTTGGGCCGGCTATAAGTTGTCCGGATGAAGATACATTGGGACTGATGCCCGAGAGAAACATACATTCATTGCACAATGTTTCGTAGTTTTCCAGCTTCAATGTCTGCATGGAAGACGGGTCTTGGCGAACTCCTCCTCGCATTTCTGCTCCCGGATGAATCATAATCATGTTCGAACCCATTTCCGAAATCTGCTGTTGTATGCTTCGTTTCGATCCCTGTCCGATAGCTAGCATGGCAATTACGGAAGCTACGCCGATGATTATACCAAGCATGGTAAGGAAGGCGCGGAGCTTATTGTTGGCCAACGCACGGAGGGCTATTTTAAAAAGGTTTGTTCCGTTCATGTTGTTCTTAATTTATAAGTTATCGTACGATAAAGACTTAGTTAGTCTTCATCATTTTTCGGCAAGGCTGCAAGAGCCTCTGCTGCCGATAAAATATGATTGTTTACCGTATCTTCGATTACATGTCCGTCACGCAGGCGGATGTTCCGGCTACTGTATTGAGAGAGTTCCGGATTGTGAGTAACGAAAATAATGGTGCGTCCTTCGGCATGTAGCTTCTGGAAGAGTACCAGAATTTCGAAAGATGTACGTGTATCAAGTTACCGGTTGCTTCGTCGGCCAGAATAACCGCCGGATCGTTTACCAATGCACGGGCGATTGCTACACGCTGCATCTGCCCACCGGACATCTGGTTCGACTTATGTTCCAGTCTGTCGCCTAATCCTACAGCAATCAGCGCTTCTATAGCTCTGCGACGTCGTTCGGCAGCACTGATAGCTGAATTATACATCAACGGGAGTTCTACGTTTTCTACTGCCGTTGTTTTAGGCAGCAGGTTGTAGTTCTGGAATACGAATCCAATCTTGCGGTTACGTAAGATAGCTCGTTGAGGCTTGCTCATGGTTCTTACGGAAACTCCATCCAGCAGATACTCTCCGCTGGTGGGAGTGTCCAGACATCCCAGTGTATTCAGTAATGTAGATTTTCCTGAACCGGATGTTCCCATGATGGTAACGAACTCTCCTTCTGTGATAGAGAATGAAACACCTCGCAGTGCGTGTACGGTTTCATCTCCTACCTGAAAGTTTCGTTTTATATTTTGTAATTCTATGACAACTTTACTCATTGTATTATTGTTGGAGTTTTATTTGTTTCCTTTGCTTTTGCTTTATCTTTTCCCGGAGGCCTGGCATGAAGGACTGCGTTCTCCTTGTGCTTCCATAGCACTCATATCCGGCATGCTGCCTTTTATTACAGCTTCGGTTACAATGCTTGTTCCTTCGCTTACACCTTCCAGTATTTCAGTATGCGATCCATCGCTTAAGCCTACTTTTACAGGATGTGCAACGAATGTTTCGTTTTCCAGTGTCCAGACTTTATGCTCTCCCTGGCAATCTTTGATACTACGGCTGCCGGCAAGTTCTTTGTTCGGAGAAAAACGTAGTGCCTTGGCAGGAACAGTAAGTACATTTTCGCGGATCTGAGTATAGATAGTTACGTTTGCAGTCAAACGCGGTTTAAGCTTCAGGTCTGGATTGTCAGCGGTAATGACACTTCGTAAGTTACAACTGTTTCCGATGTGCTTGTTGAACTGCTGCTTGAGCTGCTGTTTGTACTTCCCAGGCGAACCTGTCGTACTTTCCCTTCGAATACATCTTCCGGATATGCGTCTACAGTAAATGTGACACGTGCTCCTTCAACCACACCTGCTATATCGGCTTCATCTACATCGGCTACGACTTCCATTTTGGTCAGGTCGGCAGCGATGGTTAATAATGTCGGAGTTTCGAAACCAGATGCAACAGTCTGTCCTTCTTCAACATCCTTGCTGGTTACGATACCATCGATCGGCGATGTGATTGTTGCATATGAAAGATTACGTTCTGCTTTGGCCAGTTCTGCCTTGCTCTGTTCGTATGAACTGCGTGAGCGTTGGTAGTTGTATAATGACTCTTCGTAATCTGTATCGCTGATAAGCTGTTTTTTATGGAGTTGTTCATTGCGTTCGTATTGCTTTTTCTGATATTCGTATTCAGCCTTCGCTCCGTTGTATGTAGCCTGTGCCGACTGGAGATCACTCAGAAGTGTCACTTTATCCATTTCGGCAATGACTTCGCCTTGCTTTACTACTGAATTATAGTCGATATATATTTTGTCGATGATACCTGAAACCTGAGTACCTACTTCTACTTCTGTTACAGGCTCTATCGTTCCGGTAGCTGTGATAGAATTGTTAACGTTTCCTTTCTGTACTTGTTCTGTGACAAAGTCGATCTTGTTTTTCGCTTTTGTTCCACCGAATATCCAGCATCCTCCAGCTATAATGATGATGGCAGCTGCTGTAATGATGATTGTTTTTTTATTCTTCATATTCAAATTTTTTATAGTTCTATTTTATTCCCTGCATAGAAATTGAGCAGTGTTCTGTTTAATATAGCCATATACTTGGCTTGTACTCGTTGTTGCTGTGCACTGAGTAAGTTATTTTTTTCTGTAAGGAGCTCTACTGTATTTTTCATTCCCAGATTGAATTGCTCGCTAACCATATCGAAGCTTGTCTGACTGCTTTCCACTTTACTCTCGGCAGCAGCGTATTGTTCTTGGGCATTCAGTGCATCCAGCCATAATGTTTCTATCGTGCTGTATAATTCTTTTTGTTTGCTTTGCAGCTCATACAGGCTGTTGCTGTATTGTAATCTTGCTTTCTGTACGTTGCTCTTGTTCTGTCGGTTATCGAATATGGGGATGCTCAAGCTGATTCCTATCATATTGTTCCAGCCGTACTTCATCTGCTGTGCCCAGTTATTAGTACTGGCGCTGTTTGTCGTACTTGAGCTGGAAGCAGATAAACTGATAGTTGGATAATATCCAGCTTTAGCAACCGAAATACCTAATTTAGCGTTTTCAATGCTCAGTTGGCTGCTTTGGATTTCCGGACGCGTAGCCAGTGCAGTCTGATAGATGTCTGTCTGGCTTGGCAATACTTCCATCACGTGCTCATCGTTCAGTGTGGGAAGTGCCAGGCTTCTATTTCTGCTGTACCATCCAGTTCCAATAACTGTTTCAGTTGTAATTTATAGTTGCGCAAGGAGCTTTCGGCAGTAACCAGCTGATATTTGTCATTGCTTTCCTGTGCTTCAAGTTGTGCAAGGTCTGCTTTAGAAATACTTCCTTCTTTGAATAATTCTTGAGCCCGGTTGAATGTAGCAGTACTCACTTCTAGCGTATTTTTGTTTATGTTGATAGATTCATCTGCATATAGAATCTGAATAAACAATTTGGCAATTTCTTCTTGTAGCGTATTCTCGGTTTCTGTAACGGCAAGCCCAGCAATATCCCGGTTTGTTTTTTCCTGTTTGATGGTGTTCAGTCGCTTGCCGCCATTCCATAGCGTCCATTGAGCATTAAGACTGTAGTTCCCGTTGTAGATCGTCTTATTATCACTGGTAATAATTTCCGTGCCGCTTACCGTAGCACTCTGTTCCTGATAAGGGCGGTTGATCATGTTGTGCCCGGTGCTGAATGATAAACTTGGGAAAGATTAGCCTTTGCACTTTTTACATCTATTTCACTCTCTTGCAACGAGATCTTATTCTGCTGCAACTGAATGTTTTTCTCAAGTGCATAATTGATACAATCTTCCAGAGTCCATTCTTTCTCTTCCTGGGCATAAAGAGGAGAGGCTGCCGAAAGGATTGCAATTAAACATAGTGCTTGTTGTTTCATATTCTGTTTATTTAATTTTCTAATGCAAAAATACATTATACTATATATCGGCTCAAATGAACTAGATTAACCCTGATTTTATCAAGACAAAGGCTTGTTTTTTACCGATAAAAGACTTTACTTTGTAATCATTATAAAAATAAACTATGATTAAAAACTGTATCATTCGAATTTGGGAGTTTTATCGGGATGGATTTCGGGAAATGACGCTCGGCCGTACGCTCTGGATGCTGATTTTGGTCAAGCTCTTTATTATGTTTTTTATCCTGAAGCTATTTTTCTTTCCTTCTTTTTTGAAGGATAAAACGGATGAGGAAAAACAGCAGTATGTAGGTTCAGAGCTTGTAAATCGTTCAAGTAATTCAATTATTAAATAAAACTAGAAATTTATGTTAGAAAGTATTGACACATCGATGGTGGATTGGTCAAGAGCCCAGTTTGCCTTAACTGCCATGTATCATTGGCTATTTGTGCCGCTAACGTTGGGATTGGCTGTTATTATGGGGTTAATGGAACACTTTATTATGTTTCCGGCAATGAATTCTGGAAGCGGACAGCCAAGTTCTGGATGAAGTTGTTTGGAATTAATTTTGCGGTGGGAGTTGCTACCGGACTGATTCTGGAATTTCAGTTCGGAACCAACTGGAGCAACTATTCGTGGTTTGTAGGAGATATATTCGGAGCTCCTCTGGCCATTGAAGGAATCGTAGCGTTTTTCATGGAGGCTACTTTTATAGCCGTAATGTTTTTGGGTGGAATAAGGTGAGCAAAAAAGTTTCATCTGGCGTCTACCTGGCTGACCGGATTGGGAGCAACTTTCTCTGCCTGGTGGATTTTGGTTGCCAACTCATGGATGCAGTATCCGGTAGGTATGGCATTTAATCCCGAAACAGTACGCAACGAGATGATGGATTTCGCTTCGGTAGCCTTTTCACCAGTAGCTGTTATGAAGTTTTTGCATACAGTGCTCAGCAGCTGGATATTGGGAGCGGTGTTTGTTATCGGTGTCAGTGCGTGGTATCTGTTGCGTAAACGTGAAAAGGAGTTTGCTGTAGCCAGTATTAAGATTGCGGCAGGAGTAGGATTGTTTGCAGCGTTGGTTACTGCTTTTTCCGGTGATAATTCTGCTTATCAGGTAGCCAGGTATCAGCCAATGAAACTGGCTGCTATGGAAGCTCTTTACGATGGAGGTACTCATGAACCGCTTACTGTGGTAGGCAGTCTTAAGATTCCAGAAATGTTGTCATACTTGGCAACGCATGATGTAGCTGGATATGTTCCGGGAATCAATAATATTTTGTTGGGAGGATATACGCTTCCAGACGGTTCTCAGGCACTTTCTGTTATGGAAAAAATGGAAAGAGGAAAACTGGCTATCAGTGCCCTTGCCGATTTCCGTCAGGCAAAGGAAGAAAAAAATGAGGACGGTATGCAGCGTGCCCGTCAGGTGCTGGATGAAAACATGCCTTATTTCGGATATGGATATATAAAAGATCCTAATTCGATCGTTCCGAATGTATGGTTGTCGTTCTGGTCATTCCGTGTAATGGTTGGACTGGGTATGTATTTCATCGCATTTTTTATTTTGATATTGGTTCTGGCATGGAAACATCAGTTGTCGAAAGCCAGCTGGCTGCATTGGATTGCACTTTGGAGTATTCCGTTGGCTTATATCGCCAGTCAGGCCGGATGGATTGTTGCCGAAGTAGGACGCCAGCCTTGGGCTATACAAGACCTGCTTCCTGTGAATGCTGCAATTTCCAGACTGGAAACCGGTTCGGTACAGACAACTTTCTTCATCTTCCTGATTATGTTTACAGTGCTGTTGATTGCTGAAATAGGTATTATGCTGAAAGCTATCAAGAAAGGTCCGGAAGAGGTGTAAATAAACGATAAGTCAACTATTACTTAAATAATAGAATTTATGGATTCAACATATATTTTTTTACAGAACTATTGGTGGTTTCTGGTTTCTTTGCTGGGAGCTTTGTTGGTATTTCTGCTGTTTGTTCAGGGAGGAAACTCTTTACTGTTTCGTTTAGGACAGACGGAAGAAGAGCGGACTTTGATGGTAAATTCTACCGGTCGTAAATGGGAGTTTACCTTTACTACACTGGTAACTTTTGGAGGAGCCTTTTTTGCCTCTTTCCCTTTGTTTTACAGTACAAGCTTCGGGGGAGCATATTGGCTATGGATGATTATTCTGTTCAGTTTTGTGCTACAGGCTGTTTCTTATGAGTTTCAGTCAAAGTTAGGTAATTTGCTGGGTAAGCGTACTTATCAGTATTTTCTGGTGATAAATGGAATTGTAGGACCTGTGTTGCTGGGAGCGGCTGTGGCTACATTCTTCAATGGCTCAAACTTCATTGTCAGAAAAGCTAATATGACCAATGAATGATGCCTGTCATCAGTCGCTGGGCAAACGGCTGGCATGGATTAGACGCTTTTGGTGATCCTTGGAATTTGATTTTAGGGCTGGCTGTATTTTTCCTGGCACGTCTGTTGGGTAATATGTATTTCATCAATAATATTCGTCATGAAGGACTGATTCTTCGTTGCCGGCGCCAACTGATTTCAGATGCAGTACCTTTCCTGTTGTTTTTTCTGGCTTTTGTTATCCGTACGTTGCTGAAGGATGGGTTTGCTGTAGATGCAGAAACACAGACCATTGTTATGGAACCTTATAAATACTTCAACAATTTGCTGGCTATGCCTTATCTGCTGATATTGTTTTTGGTGGGAGTTATCGGTGTATTGTTTGGTCTGGTGAAAAGTATTCTCAGTGCTACATATACGAAGGCATCTGGTTTGCAGGAACAGGTACGGTGCTTACCGTATTGGCATTGTTACTTTGTGTAGGATATAACCATACCGCTTATTATCCTTCAACAGCCGATTTGCAGAGTTCGCTGACGCTTGCCAACAGCTGTTCCAGTAAATTTACGCTGACCACTATGGCATATGTTTCTATTCTCGTACCGTTTGTTTTGGCTTACATAGTTTATGCATGGAGAGCTATAGACAGCAAGCCGATTACGGTAGACGAAATGAAAGAAGACGATCATGCGTATTAATTCTGACGGGAAATATTAGATAAATGTGGTCGCTCCGAAGCGGGATGAAGAAGACCTTAAACGGAGCGGGTGATAATAAAAAATCAGCCTCCAGTGAGTTAGACGTTGGAGGCTGATTCTATTTTCAAAGTTATCAATCTTGCATGAGTAAATACTTACTTTTGTGAAGCCGGACATTGCTTGCAAGGTGCCGGAGCTTCCCCCATCTTAGCTTTAGGGCCTTGTGGGCACTGGGGCTTGTTTATACAAGGACGATGAGGACGTTTAGGACCGTTGTCTTTGAATAAAACTTCTACCTGACGGATATTCAGGATCTTTTTAAACTTCTTGTAATAGGTTTCCTGAGTTTCCACAAGCTTTTTGCGAAGCAG
>ENA-OQAN01000911-OQAN01000911.1-human-gut-metagenome-genome-assembly--contig:-NODE-911-length-14085-cov-2.008239_pt1 | contig 14085 bp, 18 predicted proteins | sample MGYA00242735_ERZ504527 | MGnify/ENA primary metagenome ERZ504527 (study PRJEB26092, sample SAMD00036230) | human gut metagenome | host: Homo sapiens | study: EMG produced TPA metagenomics assembly of...
GGCAGAATAGGGATATACATCCATAATTGCTGTTTCTGCAATCGAAGCAATGACGTAATCGGCCATTGTGCCTTTCATTCCTTCATCCAGCTTTTTTACAGCATCCCGTAAGTCGGAAGCTTGTACCAGTACGTTTGTTGCTGTTTTCTTTTCAGCGCCGCTTTTTTCATCGAGTGTAATGAAATACAGTTTGCATTTAAACCAGCGGTCGGCTGCATCTTCTTCACATGGGAATAGTTCACTATAGTTAGCTCGTTTAATGTCTGCTACCGTAAATTCTCCGCTGATGAATGGGGTTATTTCTTCGATGATGCGTGATTCAGCTTCTGTAAAACTGAGTGCATCTACCAGATAAGGTTCTGTTACTTTTTTGTTCATGCCGTTCTCCGCAACTTTTCGTAGCGGATTTTACATTCGAACCAATTATGCATCATAATGAATTTCTTTCTGTGTTAGTTTGACAATGTTCATGCAAATGTACACTAAAATTTTAATAAAAACTCTTACACTGATAATTTATTTGTTCATTCGCGTAGCTTGCACCGATTCTGTTGCATGAACTCTTGTATCTCATCGGCATGGCTTCCCTGAAGCAGAATATGGTGGTTGCCCAACGGATTGGTCAGGAAGTAGCTGACAGGCTTGTTTAGCTTGATTTTTAATTGTGTACGGCAGGATGTTGAAAGATTTGTATTTTCAGTCATATAACCTTCTGCCAGATAATATTCGTCCAGACATTCACTACCACACTTGAAAATTGTTACATCTCCTTCGTGCATCAGTCCTTGTATAGCAATTCCGCTTTGGGTCTCAAAATGGTCGCGTATGATAAATTCATTAACCATTTTAGTCGCAATAGAGCAGTGGGCTAACAGAAGCTCGTTGCGTTTGACGTCGATAAATGATGGATTTCCCATAAATGAGGGTTGTCCGGTTACGGCCTTAGCCATCATCATGGTCATGATAGCTTGTAAATCACCTTCGCAACCGGCTGGTATTCCTTCATTATTTAATAAGGATAGTGCCAGACATCCTGTGGTATTCAATTGTTTTACTAGGGCAAAACAAGATAAGGCTATTGCATCTAGTTGCTCTGAAACACATAGCTGTTTGATGGCTTTGTATAAACGCATGGCCTTTAAAAGATCTTCGGCTGTAGCATCCTGACATGCTTTTGCTTTGTTGGCAAAGATAGAAGCTTCAAGTCCGATTTCATCATCTGTGATTTCATAGAACCGTTTGTAGACTTCCTGAAGAGGTATGTCTATATAGTTTACTCCCCATCGTTGACTTGCCAATAAATAGTCCACATGGCTGGCTACCAGCATGAAGCCGGAGTTCCAATGACTCCGATACGTTTGCCTTTTAACGAACGTTTGGCTGCAAAAGCTTTGTGGTGTAATAATACTTGTTTTGCCATATCGCTTGTATGGCCATGGATAATGCGTACTTTCATGTCCTTATTGCGTACACAGGCTGCTATTTCCAGAGCGGCAGCAAGCGAGTTGTTCAATCCGTCAGAGAGTAGTGTAATAGGGTAGGGAAGTATACTGAAATTTCTGATGACACAATCTTCTACACCTCCGCTTGCTATAAATGCCATTTTATATGCATTGGCTGGAATACTTTCTACTTCTTTATAGTTTACTAAATGGAGGGTAAAATGCTTTTCTAAAGCCATGAATAATTCTTTATGGCTTTGATAAATTTGCTCCATTTTATAACTTCCGGATGTGAATATAATAAGGTATAAATTCATAGCTCTATATGTAATGGTTTAACATTTACGAATATACATTTTTTTCTTTTTGGCTCTCTGAAGTTGTGTGAAGTTTTTATGTTTTTTGATAGAGTTTAGAGCCTGTTTAGTCTTTTCACTCAATACGTCTTTGGATTTATTTTATAAGAAATGTTGTGCATTTTGTTCTTTCGGGTTATATTTGTAGCCACATTAAAATCAAATTGTTTATTTATGCCACAAATATCCATTAGAGGAAACGAAATGCAGAGTCACCTATTCGTAAGCTGGCTCCTTTGGCTGAAGCTGCAAAAGGAAGAGGAATTCATGTATATCATCTGAATATTGGTCAGCCAGACCTGCCTACACCTCGAGCGGCCCTCGATGCGATTCGTAATATAGACCGTACAGTTCTCGAATATAGTCCCAGTCAAGGTTATCGTAGCTATCGTGAAAAACTGGTGGGCTATTATAAAAAATACGATATAAACCTTGATGCTGATGATATTATTATTACTACCGGAGGATCTGAAGCTGTTTTGTTCGCTTTTATGAGTTGTCTGAATCCGGGTGATGAAATTATTGTGCCCGAACCTGCATATGCTAACTATATGGCATTTGCTATTTCGGCGGGAGCTATAATTCGTACAGTAACAACGACGATTGAAGAAGGGTTTTCTTTGCCTAAGGTAGAAAAGTTTGAAGAATTGATAAACGAACGGACCAAAGGTATTTTGATTTGTAATCCCAATAATCCGACTGGTTATTTGTATACTCGTCGGGAAATGAATCAGATTCGCGATTTGGTTAAGAAGTACGATTTATTCTTGTTCTCTGATGAAGTTTATCGCGAATTTATTTATACAGGTTCTCCATATATTTCAGCATGTCATTTAGAAGGAATCGAAAAGAATGTTGTCTTGATTGATTCTGTTTCTAAGCGTTATTCTGAATGTGGAATCCGTATCGGTGCTCTGATAACCAAGAATGAAGAAGTCCGTAAAGCTGTTATGAAATTCTGTCAGGCACGTTTAAGTCCTCCTTTGATTGGACAGATTGCGGCAGAGGCTTCGCTTGATGAACCGGAAGAGTATTCTCGTGAAATGTATGATGAGTATGTAGAGCGTAGAAAATGTCTGATTGATGGCTTGAATCGTATTCCAGGAGTATATTCACCTATTCCTATGGGGGCTTTCTATACCGTGGCAAAACTTCCGGTTGATGATGCGGAAAAGTTCTGCGCATGGTGTTTAAGCGATTTTAATTATGAAGGAGAAACTGTAATGATGGCTCCTGCAGCAGGCTTTTATACGACTCCGGGTGCAGGTCGCAATGAGGTACGTGTTGCATATGTTCTGAAAAAAAGAAGACCTGGCGCGTGCTTTGTTTGTGTTGCGTAAAGCCCTTGAAGCATATCCCGGACACGTAGACGAATGATATGAACTGGAAGCTTTTTATTGCACGCCGTATCTATAAAGATAATGAAGGCGGAAAGGAAGTTTCAAAGCCAGCCATACGTATTGCGATGGCTGGAATTGCTATTGGGCTGGCTGTAATGATCATCTCGGTAGCGGTTGTCATTGGTTTTAAGCATCAGGTACGCGATAAGGTTATCGGTCTTAGTTCGGACATTCTTGTTACTAGTATGGATGAGGCTCAGGCATACCAGACAACTCCGGTTGCCGGAGGAGACAGTGTGATGCAAGTGTTAAGAAGCTTACCTTCTGTGAGCCATGTACAGCGTTATGCCAGTAAGCCGGGGATGATTATGACTGCTGATAATTTTCAGGGAATGCTTCTGAAAGGTATAGCTCAGGAGTATGATATGACTTTTTTGCAAAACCATCTTCTTGAGGGAGAAATTCCAGCATTTACAGATTCGATAGCCAGCAATAAAGTTCTTGTATCGAGAACCATTGCCGACCGTTTGTCTTTAAAGGTTGGGGATAATCTGTATACTTATTATCTGGAGAACAATATTCGTGCTCGTCGACTTACTGTTTCTGGTATTTATCAAACAAATTTTTCTGCCTATGACGATTTGTTTTTGATAACGGATTTATATACAGTCGTTCGTCTGAATAATTGGGAAAAAGACCAGGTGGGAGGATTGGAGATTGAAGTCAGTGATTATGCATTACTCGAGCAGGTCAACGATAATATACGTGGTTTGTTTGATGAAAAGAGTGATCGATACGGCAATATGTATTATTCGCGTACAGTAGAAGAAGTATATCCTCAGATATTTGCATGGTTGGATTTGCTTGATGTTAATGTGTGGGTTATTCTGATTCTGATGGTTGGTGTTGCAGGATTTACTATGATTTCCGGATTGCTGATTATTATATTGGAACGTACAAATATGATAGGGGTGCTGAAAGCATTGGGAGCTGATAATACTGCTGTCCGAAAGATTTTTCTTTCGTTCTCCGTACTTCTTATCAGAAAAGGTATGCTGTGGGGAAATATTGTCGCTCTTTCTTTCTGTATTCTACAGTATTACTTCAAAATCGTAAAACTAGATCCGGCGACATATTATGTCGATTCTGTTCCTGTTGAGCTGAATATAGGAGTCTGGCTGTTGTTGAATATCTGTACATTGATAGTTTCTGTTTTAATGTTGGTAGGACCTTCCTATCTTGTCAGTCGTATTCATCCGGCTAAATCCGTAAGATTCGAATAAGGGTATTTTTACAGTAACCATATAAAATCTGATATTTTAAATGAAGGTTATCGACTTTCACTAAAATATCAGACATTTTTATATGTCTTGGTATGAGACTATCCTATTTTGCTGATTTTCTTCAGACGTTCTTCATCAATTAGCTTTATCTTACGTCCGTCAATAATAATCAGTTTTTCTGTTGCGAAATTAGATAAGGTACGAATAGCATTCGAAGTAGTCATATTGGATAAGTTAGCCAAATCTTCTCTTGACAAATAAATGCTAAGTGTACATTGATCTTCTTCTACTCCATAAGTATCTTTAAGGAACAGAAGTGATTCGGCAAGACGTCCTCGAATGTGTTTTTGGGTCAGGTTTACCGTACGTTCATCCGAAATACCCAAATCTTTTGATAATTGGCGAATAAAGAACATTGCCAGATCTGCATTTTCCTGAATTAACTTGATAATGACAGGCATGGGTATCAGACACATTGTACATGGCTCGAATGCCGCTGCTGCTGTTACAAAGTTTTCCTCTGCAAAGTAAGCACGATAAGCAAAGTATTCTTTATTCTTTATGACACGAATAATCTGACTGCGTCCGCCTACACCATCCTTGTATATCTTTACTTTGCCGCTGAGCAGGCACATCAGGTGCATGGGAGTTTCTCCTTCACAGTAGATTGTTTCGTTTTTTTTTATATTTCTGTATTGTAAAATTTTGCGCAAGTAATTCACGTTGCGATTCGGTAAGAGGCTGCCACAAATCAGGGATACTTTCGGCAATCTCGGCTTCTGTTAATTCCTTCTTGACCATAACTGCTATAAAACCATGTTTTGTAGCACAAAGGTAGGAAGAAAAATTTAAAAACTTAATTTTATCCTTGAAAAATGTCGTGTGTACATATGGATTTGTTATATATTTGCTTCTGTTTATGGGAAAATTAAGAAATATATATCATGTTATATTCCGATTGTTAATGTACCTTCTTGCTTTAAGTTTTGCCACTGAAGCAAGGGGAGGGGATAATATGCCGTCTTATCTTTCCAAACCACATGTTACCGATTCTGTACTTTCCCATATTTTTCATTCGGCATCAGTCTATGCTCAAGAGGTGGGAGAGTATAAAGCCGATTTGTACCTGAAAGGTCGGTTGCAGATTCATAAGCAAAATAGAATCATCAAGTATGTTCCTTCTATGTTTCGTTTTGAGAAGGGAGTAAATGACTATATACATGAGTCTATCAGTGAATTACATTATACGGCTCCTCATATATACGACCGGAAGATTCGTGCTGTTTCTACAACTTTTACGGGAGGTAACAGCCGTTTTTTTGATATAATGGATTTTGTTAAGTTTAATATTTACGCTCCTTCGTTGATGGAAGACAAAGTTCTTTCACCACTTAACGAACAGTCTAGTGTACATTATTATTATCTGCTTGATTCGATCGATTACTGGAAGGAGGGAGAAGTTTATAAAATACGTGTAATACCCCGTTATCGTAGTACCCAGTTGCTTGAGGGATTTTTTTGGATAACTACAAATGACTGGACGATACGTTATTTGAATTTTCATGGAGCTTACGATCTGATTCGCTTTCATGTGGCAATGCGTATGGGGGAAACGGAAAAAACAAAGTATCTTCCTCAGCTGATAAATCTGGATATCGTATTTAAGTTTTTGCGTAATAACCTGGAAATGAATTATACGGGCTGGCTAAAGTATGATGAGGTTATTTTTAAGAAAAAAAGAAGAAATGGATGTACTGCTGAAGAAACGGCATAAATATAATTTGTCTAATTCTTACACGTTAACTTGTGATACCACACGTTTGGTTCAGGATCGTGATTCGTTTGCCCGTATTCGTCCTTTGCCTCTTACCGATTGGGAAGACAGTTTATATTTGTCTTTCGATGAGCGTCGCCGCAAGGAGCAGGGAGATACCTTGCAAAGAGCAGAAACTAAATTTAAGAAAAACCTGGTGTATATCGGACAGTTGGGAGATGCCTTGATCAGTAGTTATGATATTGATATATCTAAAGTTGGTAATATTACATGCTCTCCTTTAATAAACCCTTTGCTCGTAAGTTATAGTCATCGCAATGGAATTTCGTATCGTCAGGAGTTTAAATATAATAAACTTTTCCACGATGGGAGATTATTGCACATCGTACCTCAGATCGGTTATAATTTTACGAAGAAAGAGCTTTATGCTAAAATGGATGCAGAATATGTTTACAACCCTATGAAACATGGATCTGTTTCTGTAAATGTAGGAAACGGTAACCGTATCTATAGTAGTTTGGTGCTCGATCAACTGAAAGAAATGCCGGACAGTCTGTTTAGCTTTGACGGGCTTGAACTGGATTACTTTAAGGATGTATATCTGAATATTTCTCATAATATTGAGATTATAAACGGACTGACTTTATGGACGGGTGTGGCCATGCACTGGCGTTATGCAGCAGAAAGTACTCCGGAAGTGGCAAGCCGGGTACGTTTGAAGTATAACAGTTTTGCTCCTCGATTGCGTGTTGAATGGACACCGGGTATGCACTATTATATAAACGGAAATCGAAAGGTGAATGTTGGCTCGAGTTATCCTACTTTCCTTATAGATTATGAACGTGGAATAAAGATAATGAAGAATTCAGGGGAATATGAACGTTTTGAATTCTCAGCGGAGCAAAAGATACGTGTTCGTGACCTGCATACGATTGCTTATCATCTGGGTGGAGGTTTTTTCACAAATCAGAATGATATGTATTTTGTGGATTATGTGAATTTTGCCAATCGCAATTTGCCTCAAGGATGGAATGATGATATCGGAGGTACATTTCAGATGTTGGATGGACGTTGGTATAATGCATCACGTCATTATTTCCGTGGAAATATGACATATGAAACTCCTTTTTTATTATTATATCCTGTAAGTCGGTTGCTGTCGTTTATTCAAAAGGAAAGAGTTTATGCAGGTATCTTGTTCATGCCTCATTTGAATCCCTATCTGGAATTAGGTTATGGAATAGGTACACATCTGTTTGATTTTGGGGTATTCGTGGAAAATGAAAAAGGTAAATTTAACATCTGTGGGATGTAAATTTACCTTCGAGCTGTTCAATAGATGATAATTCTAATTCTTTATGTATTCTTTCTTTATTTTCTTAGGAAGTTCTTTCTTTTGCGTAGCAGATATTGCATTTGCCGTACCAGACTCCATAATGGACGAAGTATGTCAAACAATGGGAAAATACAACATAGGTTTTCATTCAGATCGCGGCTCGTATGGTGAAAGACAGTCATAGTCGAAATAAAACGGATTAGCCAAACAAGACAATGAGGCCCATACCGATCCATTGTTGTTCTATAATACTGAATGCCAAAGCCGAAATTGTAGCTAGATGAAATAGTCCGCAGGTCCATGTGTCGATAGCATTGATAAACCTTGCCGTGCCCAGATAATAGTGTCCGGTAACCATTGCATTCATTTTTTCTTCAAACCAGATACGCTTGTAAGGAGGAACCGGCATGCGGACAATGCTGTCTTCTCCTGAAGCTACACGAGTGTTGTATTTGTTTGCAACTGCATTGATGAATAAGTCATCTTCTCCTCGTTGCAGTTGCAGATGATCAGCAAAACCCTTATGCTTTTCATACAAACTTTTTCGGTAAGCCAGATTACGTCCTATACCCATATACGGATTGCCTGCTAAGGCCATACCTAAATACCGGAGTGAATGGAAAAATGAGTCGGTTGTGATTCGTCGGGCAAACCATCCTTTTTGGGTAGATAATTGCTGTATCCTAGTACGATATCTGTATTTGGAGTCATTTGTTCGGCCAGTCTTCTCAGCCAGTTCCGGCTGACAGGACAGCAATAAGGTTCTGTAACTACAAGCCATTCATAACGGCTGGCACGTATTCCCATTGCGATGCCCAGCTTTTTCCGACTGACGTAGCGGGCAGTTTCCGGAATGAAGGTGTGATACAGATTATTGTATTTGTCGGATAATAACTTCAGGATGTTTTCATCTTCTCCAGCCGACTTGTCATTGATGACAATTACCTCAAATTCCGGATAATCTTGTTCGAGAATGGCAGGAAGGTTTTTGGTTAATGCACTTCCGGAGTCTTTGGTCACGATAATAACTGATAGTGGTGGAAGTTCTGTTCCGGCAGCTTCATTCTTTTTTTTGAAATGCCGATGTATGCGGTTGTAGATTCCAAAAACGTAACATAACTGAATCGCACAAAGTATGCCACAGACTGCAACCAGCAAAAAAGTGGTAGATGCCAAATCGAGTGTAATCATATTGTGAGTCTTATAATAAAAATCGGTGCAAAAATAGAGTAATTTTTCGAGATTGCGCTCAATCTGTCTTCTAATAAAGGATGATTTTTTGTGCCTTATTCAATTTTCGCTATCTTTGCATGGCGTAAAATAATGTTACGCTGCCGGAAGAATCAGAAAATAATAAAAGTAAGAAATGAAGAATATACGTAATTTTTGTATTATTGCCCATATCGACACGGAAAGTCTACACTGCAGACCGCCTTCTGGAGTATACTCAGACAGTGAAGGTCACAGAAGGACAGATGTTGGACGACATGGATTTGGAGCGCGAGCGTGGTATAACTATCAAAAGTCATGCTATTCAGATGGAGTATACCTATAAAGGTGAAAAATATATACTGAATCTGATTGATACTCCGGGGCACGTCGATTTTTCTTACGAGGTATCTCGTTCTATCGCTGCATGTGAAGGAGCTTTATTGGTAGTAGATGCTTCGCAAGGAGTGCAGGCACAGACCATTTCTAATCTTTATATGGCACTGGAGCATGACCTGGAGATTATTCCGGTAATGAATAAGTGTGATATGGCGAGTGCTATGCCGGAAGAAGTGGAAGATGAAATTATCGACTTGTTGGGGTGTAAGCGTGAAGATATTATCCGTGCATCTGGAAAAACCGGCATGGGCGTAGAAGAGATTCTTCAGGCGGTAGTCGAACGGATTCCATGCCCGGTGGGAGATGAAGAAGCACCTTTGCAAGCTTGATCTTCGACTCTGTATTCAATTCGTTTAGAGGTATCATTGCGTATTTCAAGGTAGTAAACGGAGTGATCCGTACCGGTGATAAAGTTAAATTCTTCAATACTGGAAAAGAATACGATGCCGATGAGGTTGGAGTGTTGAAAATGGATATGGTTCCTCGTAAGGAGCTTCGTACCGGTGATGTTGGTTATATCATATCCGGTATCAAAACCTCGAAGGAAGTTAAGGTCGGCGATACAATTACTCATATTTCTCGTCCTTGTGATAAAGCTATCGATGGTTTTGAAGAGGTTAAGCCTATGGTCTTTGCCGGTGTCTATCCGATAGAGGCTGAGGATTATGAGAATCTGCGTGCATCGTTGGAGAAACTTCAGCTGATGATGCTTCACTTACTTTCCAGCCGGAATCATCATTGGCATTGGGCTTTGGCTTCCGATGCGGATTCTTGGGATTGCTCCATATGGAAATTGTTCAGGAACGTCTGGACCGTGAGTTTGATATGAATGTCATCACGACTGTTCCCAACGTGTCATATATGGTGTACGATAAGCAGGGAAATGTGCAGGAGGTACATAATCCTGGTGGCATGCCCGATCCGACTCTTATCGATCATATCGAAGAGCCTTATATCGATGCGTCCATCATTACTGCTACCGATTATATTGGCTCGATTATGACATTGTGTTTGGGTAAGCGTGGTGAGCTGGTTCGTCAGGATATATTTCGGGTAATCGTGTAGAGCTTCACTATAAAATGCCGTTGGGTGAAATTGTGATAGATTTTTACGATAAGCTGAAGAGTATATCGAAGGGATATGCTTCTTTTGATTATCATCAGTCGGGCTTCCGTCCTTCGAAACTTGTTAAACTGGATATCTTGTTGAACGGTGAATCTGTAGATGCACTTTCTACCCTAACTCATTTTGATAATGCATACGATTTGGGACGTCGCATGTGCGAGAAACTGAAGGAGCTGATTCCCCGTCAGCAGTTTGAAATAGCAATTCAGGCAGCTATCGGTGCTAAGATTATTGCTCGTGAGACTATTAAAGCAGTACGTAAGGATGTAACAGCCAAGTGTTACGGTGGTGATGTGAGCCGTAAGCGTAAGTTGCTTGAAAAACAAAAGAAAGGAAAGAAACGTATGAAGCAGATCGGTACGGTAGAAGTGCCTCAGAAAGCTTTCCTTGCTGTGTTGAAATTGGATTAAACAGGTAATTTAGTCAGTCTATAGACTGTACTCTTTTTAAAGACGCTCTCTGTATTTTCATGATATGTAAATGACTTGGTATTGTACCAGTCTTTGAATAATGAAAAATACAGAGGGTGTAATGTTTTAGGGTCTATGTTCTCCTTTTGTCGACCAGCTGTTCTATATGAAAATTTATTGTAGAATCTTTGTTGTTTTGTATAAATAATTTGTCTTTTTATACGAAAGGAGGCAAAACTTTATACTCTTCTTTTAAAAAGGTTTTTTCACTTTTTTTATCAAAGTCTTTAATTAATATTTTGATATTACGGAAAAAAGAGTTTCCTTTGTAACAAATCATTAAACAAATCCGTGTTTAATAGGAATTCAAAAACGCTTTCTGTTGAATATAAATTCGTTTGTGGTTTTGAGTTCTTGATTTTGAAATTGTCTGTAACACGGTATCACTCTTCTACAGTAGTTGTCTTTGGGTTTCAGAAGGAATAATTGAGCAGGGGACGCTGTGTGCGGGCAGATTGTTAAACCTTAAAAGTCAATCCTGCTATGGAAGATAACGAAAGAATATTCCCGGATGATAAGTTGGTTTCTATGTTTCGTAATGGTGACAGTCACGCTTTCGAAATTTTGTTGTCACGTTATGATGAATGCATAATGAGAGCTATCCGAAAGAGTACCATTAATAATAATGATAGCGTAGAAGACCTGTATCAGGAAATTGTTACCCATCTCTATGAAAAACTAAAATGCGTATACAAGGCAAATGGCCATTTCGGAGCATGGCTGAATTGCGTCGTTGGGAATTTTTTATGTAGTGTGTATCGTAAGAAACATCAGGATTGCCTTCCATTGAAACTTGATATATTGAAAGATGACGATTGTCTTGTCGATAATTATATTTCAGCAGAAAGAAGAGAGCGGAAATTCGAGGATCTGAAAGAGGCTGTAGAAGGCCTGTCGGAAGAATTGGGCCGTTTGGTTAAATGAAAATCTGGGAGGGGATGACTTATCAGGAAATATCAGAACAGACAGGTATTAATAGATCTACAGTTGTAAAAACGCTTGAAGTCTGCTTATCAGGAGTTGGAAAAAAGGATGATTGCCAAAGGATATGATGATGCTTTGATATAAAATTTTACTTTTTTTAATGAGAAAAACATTGTTAACGTTACCAATGAAACAATTTTTATAGTACATTTGCCACGGATTTGTAAAGTACGGTTTGCAAAACATGGTAAATAGTATAAAACATCTAGGTATTGTGGAAAACATCAATGGCTCTCGCTTGAAAGTAAGAATTGTGCAGAGTTCAGCTTGCTCGTCTTGTAGTGTGAAAGGACACTGTAGTGCTTCCGAAACCAAAGAAAAAATAATTGATGTTTATAATAAGAATGGAGTTCCATGCCAGATTGGCGAACGAGTAATGATTGTTGGAACTACCTCAATGGGTATGAAAGCTGTCTTTTTAGCTTTTGTACTCCCTTTTGTCGTGTTATTGCTTGCCTGATTTTTTCGTTGAAACTGACTGGGGGGGATGAGGTTTTGTCGGCTTTGATTTCTTTGGCTACCCTGGTTCCCTATTACCTTATTATATATATGTGCCGGCAGAAAATCAGCCGCTCGTTTATGTTTACCCTAGAATCAATATATAATTAATAAACTAACTTTATATTTTTATGAACTTAATTTTGGTTGCAGTGATTTCATTGGGGGCCATTGGCTTGATTGCCGCAGTTATTTTGTTTGTGGCTTCAAAGAAATTTGCTGTGTATGAAGATCCGCGAATTGCTCAGGTAGCCGAAGTGCTTCCACAAGCTAACTGCGGTGGATGTGGTTATCCGGGATGTTCTGGTTTTGCCGCTGCTTGCGTGAAGGCTGGTTCACTCGAAGGAAAACTGTGTCCGGTGGGCGGTCAGCTACCATGGAAAAGGTTGCTGGTATTTTAGGACTGGAGGCTACAGCTTCAGAACCTAAAGTAGCGGTAGTGAGATGTAACGGTACATGTGCCAACCGTCCTAAACTTACTCAGTACGACGGTGTGCGTTCATGTGTAGTAGCTAATTCCACTTATGGAGGTGAAACCGGATGTACATTCGGCTGCTTGGGATGTGGCGACTGTGTGAGTGCTTGCCAGTTCGATGCCATTCACATGAATCCGGAAACCGGATTACCCGAAGTGGATGAAAGTAAATGTACTGCTTGTGGTGCTTGTAGCAAAGCATGTCCGCGCAACATTATCGAAATCCGTCCGAAAGGAAAGAACAACCGCCGCGTAGTGGTGATGTGTGTGAACAAGGATAAGGGAGCTGTTGCCAACAAGGCTTGCAAGGCTAGTTGTATTGGTTGTGGAAAGTGTGTGAAAGTGTGTCCGTTCGAAGCCATTACGTTAGAGAATAATTTGGCATACATTGATCCGGCTAAGTGTAAATCTTGCCGTAAATGTGAATCGGAATGTCCGAAAGGGGCTATCCAAGCTATTAATTTCCCGCCACGTAAACCGAAGGTAGAAGTGCCGGCTGGTGAGGCTGCTGCAAAACCTGCTGCAAAAGTAGAGGCTTCAAAGGTGGAAACTCCGGAAGCGGTGAAAGCTGAGGCTCCGAAAGCGGAAGCATAATCAAAATTCAAAGTAAGTAAAAATTAAAAAGATATAACAGTGAAGACATTTAGAATTGGTGGAGTACATCCAGCAGAAAATAAATTGTCAGCAGGCAAAGCCATTGAAACCCTTGCACTTCCTAAGCAAGCGGTATTTCCTTTGTCACAGCATATCGGTGCTCCTGCTACTGCCATCGTGAAAAAAGGCGATGTGGTGAAGGTAGGTACGAAGATTGCTGAGGCGGGTGGCTTTGTTTCAGCAGCCATCTTCTCGTCTGTATCCGGTAAAGTGAACAAGGTAGACGCCGTAATCGATGCAAGCGGTTACCGCAAGCCGGCTATCTTTATCGATGTGGATGGTGACGAATGGGAAGAATCAATAGACCGCAGTTCGACATTGGTGAAAGAGTGTGCTCTCACACCCGAAGAAATCGTTGCTAAAGTGAAAAATGCAGGTGTAGTAGGTATGGGCGGTGCTTGTTTCCCTACTCATGTGAAACTTTCTCCTCCTCCGGGCTGCAAGGCGGAATGTGTAATTATCAATGCTGTAGAGTGTGAGCCTTACCTCACTGCCGATCATCGTTTGATGTTGGAAAAGGCAGACGAAGTACTGGTGGGCGTAAGCATTCTGATGAAAGCTGCAAAAGTAACCAAGGGATATATCGGTATTGAAAATAATAAACCGGATGCTATTAAAGTTGATGACTGAAAAAGCTGCTCAATATCCCGGTATAGAGGTGGTTCCCTTGCAAGTGAAATATCCGCAAGGTGGTGAGAAACAGTTGATAGATGCTGATGATCGGTCGCCAGGTTCCTGCT
>ENA-OQAN01000912-OQAN01000912.1-human-gut-metagenome-genome-assembly--contig:-NODE-912-length-14076-cov-1.655387_pt1 | contig 14076 bp, 22 predicted proteins | sample MGYA00242735_ERZ504527 | MGnify/ENA primary metagenome ERZ504527 (study PRJEB26092, sample SAMD00036230) | human gut metagenome | host: Homo sapiens | study: EMG produced TPA metagenomics assembly of...
GCAACATATCAACATCATCCAAAAACAACGGGAGGCTTCCATCCAAACGGACGGAAGCCCTCCTATTCGCTAATCAGTCAGCCACTGACCGAAACGCATCTCAGTCGCAAGCACCGACGGTGTGGACGTAGATGGAATCGGTGCGACCCGGCTGGTGCTCACCCTGGGCGGAACTCAGCACAACGATCTTGTCGCCATCGGTGACCTTGCCGGCATCCTTCAGGATCTTATCGGTGAAGATCATCAGGTCCTTGCGGGACTTGTCGTGGTAATCCTCATCGAGCAGGAAGGACTCGGTACCCCAAGACAGAGCCAGCCAGTGATAGGTGTGCTCGTTGTTGGTGATGCCGTAGATCGGGGTGGCCGGGCGTTCGCGGGACACGCGATGCACGGTGGAACCGGTCTGGGTGTAGGCAACGATAGCCTTGGCGTTCAGCTTGTCAGCCAGATCCACAGCTGCGGAAGACACAGCGCCGGTGGAAGACATATCCAGGTTCTTCAGCTCCGGGATACGGTCGAAACCGTGCTCGGTGGCGAAGGAGGAGATACGGCTCATGGTGCTCACGGTGACTGCCGGGTACTTGCCGACGGCGGTCTCGTTGGAGGTCATGGTGCGTCGGCGCCGTCAAGGATGGCGTTGGCGCAGTCAGATGCCTCTGCACGGGTCGGGACCGGGGAGTTGACCATGGAGCCGAGCACTTCGGTAGCCACGATGACCGGCTTGGCGTACTGGCGAGCGAGCTCGATGCAGCGCTTGGTAGCAGCGGCACCTCTTCGAGCGGGCACTCAACGGCCATGTCGCCACGAGCAACCATGATACCGTCGAAGGCCTTGACGATCTCTTCAAGGTTCTCAAGAGCCTGCGGCTTCTCGATCTTTGCGACGACCGGGATGCGACGGCTTCCTCGTCCATGATCTCGTGGGCGCGGTCGATGTCGGTGGCGAAACGCACGAAGGACATGGCGATGATGTCGGCGCCGGTGCGGATAGCCCAACGCAGATCGGCTTCATCCTTCTCGGTCAGAGCCGGCAGGGACACCGCAACGCCCGGCAGGTTGATGCCCTTGTGGCTGGAAACCGGCCCGGCAACGACGACCTTGGTGTACACGTTGTTGCCTTCGACCTTGGTGACCTCAAGACGAACCTTGCCGTCATCGATGAGGATCGGATCGCCAGCATGGCAATCGCCCGGCAGGCCCTTGAACGTGGTGGAAGTGATATGCTCGTCGCCCTCGATGTCGTCGGTGGTGATGACGAACTCCTGGCCTTCGGTCAGCTGGACCTTGTCTTCACCGTCGGCGTTCTTCTTGAACCAACCGCAACGGATCTTCGGACCCTGCAGATCAACCAAGGCTGCGACGTTGCGGCCGGTGGCCTTGGCAGCGGCTCGGAGGTTGTTGTAGACCTTGAGGTGGTCTTCCGGAGTGCCGTGGGAGCGGTTCAGACGAGCAACGTCCATACCTGCTTCGACAAGGCTGGTGATGCCTTCCAGGGACTCGGTAGCTGGACCGATGGTATCTACGATCTTGCTTTACGCATGAATGCCTGCCTATTCTTGTTGATATTGATTTTGGATCTGACGACCCTGTTTCCAACCGACCAGTCTACTAGCAAAAAGCGCTCACTTCCACCCTGAAACGAGGCGTGTTGTGAGCGCTCACATTTTTTTGATAAAAAGAAACCGCATGTTTCCATGCGGTTTCTCAAATCGTCACTTTTCCTTTGCTTCGATGGCACGCATCTTCAGTACGCTGGCCAATGCGGCACCACCAATCGCCACAACGATCACCGCCAAAGACAGCCATGTAGCACTTCAGGCACCCAAGCGATCGGTTGACCGCCGTTGATGAACGGCAACGAATTGCCGTGCAATGCCTCCATAATGAGCTTGACTCCAATGAAGCCCAGCACCACGGAAAGTCCAAGAGGCAGATACACCAGCTTGTCGAGCAGCTCGCCAAGCAGGAAGTACAGCTGCTGCAAGCCGAGCAATGCGAACACATTGGACGTGAACACAATGAACGGATCCTTCGTCAAACCGAAAATCGCAGGAATGGAGTCAAAGGCAAACATCACATCGGTGGTGCCGATGGTCAGAAAGACGATCAGCATCGGAGTCCAATACTTGGCACCGTTTTTGACGGTACGCAACTTTTCTCCGTCATACTCATCGGTGATCTTGATCACCTTGCGCAATGCACGAATCAAGCCATTCTCATGATATTCCTCATCTTCGTCTCCCCCAGTGACCAACTTGATGGCGGTGACGATAAGAAATGCGCCGAACAGGAAGAACACCCAGGTGAAGCGGGAGATAATGGCCGCGCCGATGAGGATGAACACGCCGCGCAACACCAATGCGATCGTGATGCCGATGGACAGCACGAATTTCTGCAGCTGTTTTGGCACCGCAAAATTCGACATAATGATGACGAAGACGAATAGATTGTCAATACTCAGCGAATATTCCGTAAGCCAACCCGAATAAAATTCGATGGCCGGCTTCAATCCCGCGAAGAACCACATAAGTCCGCCGAAGATCAACGCCATGACTACAAAGAACGCGATATGCTGCACGCATTCCTTGGTGGAGGGCACATGGGGCTTACGTCCGATGATAAACAAGTCAACCACGAAGAAGACGGCAAGCACCGCGAACGTGGCGATTTCAAAAACAAGTGGTGTTTCAGCCATAATCCACTATGGTACGGATGCCGTATGACCGGTCGAGAACTATTTGCTCGCCTCCGTCATCTGCCGAAGTTCCTTTTTCAGGTCACGGATCTCGTCACGCAAACGAGCCGCAAGCTCGAATTGCAGTTGTTCGGCGGCGGCATGCATCTGCTCGGACAGTTGTCGAATGAGATCAGCTAGATCCTGCGCGGGCAATCCGGCCTTGAGAATCTCCTCATGCCGTCTGTCAGATTCCTCCTTGCTGGTAGCAGGCACGCCAAGATGCGAGTTGCCGGCTTTGCCTTCATTACGGTAGCCGGTACCGAGCAACGTCTGCGTATCGACATCTTCCTTGGCGAGCATGTCGTTGACGTCGCTGATTTTCTTGATTAACGGCTTCGGATCGATGCCATGCTCTTTGTTATATGCGATTTGGATGTCGCGGCGAGATTGGTTTCATCAATGGCTTTATGCAGTGGCATCGGTAATGTCATCGGCATACATGATGACGGTTCCGGACACATTTCTCGCGGCACGACCAATCGTCTGGATGAGGGAACGATAGAACGCAGGAAACCTTCCTTGTCCGCGTCAAGGATCGCAACCAACGATACTTCCGGCAAATCAAGACCCTCACGCAATAGGTTGATGCCGACGATGACGTCGATTTTGCCTTCGCGCAGTTCGCGCAGCAATTCGACACGTCGCAGGGTGTCCACATCGGAGTGCAGGTATTCGACTTTGATGCCACGCTCCAGAAGATAATCCGTCAGATCCTCAGCCATCTTCTTAGTGAGCGTGGTGACGAGCGCACGCTCGTTTCTATTCACACGGTCCTTGATCTCCGCAAGCAGATCATCGATCTGCCGTCAACCGGGCGCACATCGATTTGCGGATCGACCAATCCTGTCGGTCGAATAATCTGTTCGACCACACCGTCACTCAAGCCAAGCTCATAATCGCCAGGAGTGGCGGAAAGGTAGACCGTCTGGCCGACGCGCTCAAGGAATTCCGGCCATTTGAGCGGTCGGTTGTCCATCGCCGAAGGCAGACGGAAGCCATGTTCGACCAACGTGCGTTTGCGACTGGCATCGCTTCGTACATGGCGCCGATCTGCGGCACGGTAACATGCGATTCGTCAATGACGAGTAGGAAATCGTCAGGGAAGAAATCCAATAACGTATGCGGCGGCGTGCCCGGCTCACGGCCATCGAAATGTCTTGAGTAGTTTTCCACTCCGGAACATACGCCGACCTGGGAAAGCATCTCCAAATCGTATGTGGTACGCATGGTAAGACGCTGCGCCTCAAGTTCCTTGCCTTGTTTGCGCAATTCGGCGGTACGTTGATCAAGTTCCTGCTGAATGGTAGACAACGCTCGCTCCATACGTTGCGGCCCTGCCACATAGTGCGATGCGGGGAAAATATGGACTTGCGATTGACGCCCGATCACATCTCCGGTAAGTGGATGCAGGGTTGAAATACGGTCGATTTCATCACCGAAGAATTCAATACGGATGGCCAGTTCCTCATATACGGGAATGATTTCGACGGTATCGCCGCGCACACGGAAAGTACCTCTGGTGAAGGCGATATCGTTGCGCTTGTACTGCATGGCGACGAAAGTACGCAGCAAGTCATCACGGTCGATCTGCTGGCCTTCCTCGAGAAACAGCATACGCCCGGCATATTCTTCCGGCGTACCAAGGCCGTAAATACAGGAAACCGTTGCCACGACCACGCAATCACGACGCGTCAGCAGGTTCGCCGTGGCCGCATGGCGAAGCCGTTCCACGTCGTCATTGATGTTGGAATCCTTTTCGATATACGTATCGGTTTGCGGAATATAGGCTTCCGGCTGGTAGTAGTCGTAGTACGAAACGAAATAGCTCACCGCATTGTCTGGCATGAGCTCACGGAACTCGGCGCACAGCTGCGCTGCCAACGTTTTATTCGGTTCGATGATCAACGTCGGACGTTGCAGACGTTCAATAAGCCATGCCGTGGTGGCGGTTTTGCCAGTTCCGGTGGCGCCCATGAGCACCACATCGTTCTCACCGTTTTCAATGCGTTCCGCAAGCTCTTCAATCGCTTTAGGCTGGTCGCCGCTCGGCTTATATGGCGATTTGACCACAAACGGCTTGTTCGTGCGTTCAATATTGAATCCCATACCTACCTCGCTTCCGTGCGCCATTGTTGCATTAGCATATCAATATGCTCGAACATTTGTTCCAATGACTGTGTGGAATCGATGATCTCATCGGCAATGGCAAGACGCTGTTCCACGCTGGATTGATGGTTCACACGATTCCATGCCTGGCTTTCGCTCATGCCTCGCGTTGACATCATTCTGCTGACCCTCACCTGTTCGGGCGCTTCAACAGTTACGATATGGTCGAATTCAAAAGGAATGCTGTCAATTACTTCGGCGAGTAACGGTATGTCATGCACCACTACTGCTTGGCAATCAACTTCAACAGCCTCATGTTCGAGTTGCACTGCAAGTTCATAAATCAGTGGATGCTCGATTCCGTCCAGCATCTTGCGTTTTCGTTCCGCATCAGCGCCGGAAAACACATGCTCTGCCATCCACGCTCGATTGAGCTCGCCTCGATCGGTCAAAGCATCGGAGCCGAAACATTCCACTATACGCTGAAGGCCGATGCTGCCTGGTTCCACCACTTGACGCGCAAGCAGATCATAATCGACAAGTACTGCACCAAGCTCACGCAGTCTTGCGGATACCGTGCTTTTGCCAGCCGCTATGCCGCCAGTCAATCCTATTCGAATCACCACAACCGCCATTGTAATGCGCTTCGCATGCGCGCTTGCCATGCACATACGAAAAGACCCCGAACCTGAATCAGGAACGGGGTCTTTTCTAAAATCTAGCCTGAGCTGGATTGGATCCTAGCTCAGGATACAATCACTTGCCGAGCAGCTGGTCGCGCAGAGCGGCGAGCTGGTCGGAGTCGGCGAGGGTGCCGGCGGAAGTGTTCTCGGAGGAGTAGTTGGAAGACACCTCTTCGACCTTCTCTTCCTTCGGAGCCTGGCCATCTTCAGCGGCGGAAGCTTCAGCGTTCTCGAGCTCCTTGGCCACAAATTCCTTATGCTGCTCCCACAGATCGTGAGCGGTGGCGTACTGGGACTCCCACTCCTCACGCTGCTTCTCGTAACCAGCGATCCACTCGTTGGTTGCCGGGTCGAAGCCTTCCGGATACTTGTAGTTGCCTGCTCGTCGTACTCTGCCGGCATGCCGTACAGAGCCGGATCGAAGTCCTCGGAAGCCGGATCGACGGAGTCGTTGGCCTGCTTGAGGGACAGGGAGATGCGGCGACGATCGAGATCAACGTCAATCACCTTGACGAAGACTTCTTCGCCCGGCTTGACGACGGTCTCCGGGTTCTCCACGTGGCGGTTGGCCAGCTCGGAGATGTGCACGAGGCCTTCGATGCCGTCTTCGACGGAGATGAAGACACCGAACTGGACGATCTTGGTGACCTTGCCCTTGACGATCTGGCCAGGAACGTGGGTGCGAGCGAAGCGCTGCCACGGATCTTCCTGGGTAGCCTTGAGGGACAGGGAGATGCGCTCACGATCGAGGTCAACGTCGAGCACCTCGACGGTAACCTTGTCGCCGACCTTGACAACCTCGGACGGGTGGTCGATGTGCTTCCAAGACAGCTCGGAAACGTGGATCAGGCCGTCAACGCCGCCAGATCAACGAATGCACCGAAGTTGACGATGGAGGACACGACGCCTTCGCGAATCTGGCCCTTCTTGAGCTGGGACAGGAAGGTTTCGCGCACTTCGGACTGGGTCTCTTCGAGGTACTGACGACGGGAGAGCACCACATTGTTGCGGTTCTTGTCGAGCTCGAGGATCTTGGCCTTGATGGTCTGGCCAATGTACGGGGACAGGTCGCGGACGCGACGCATTTCGACCAAGGATGCCGGCAGGAAGCCGCGCAGACCGATGTCGACGATGAGCCACCCTTGACAGCTTCGATGACGGTGCCTTCGACAACGCCATCGGCTTCCTTGATCTTCTCGATGTCTCCCCAAGCGCGCTCGTACTGTGCACGCTTCTTGGACAGAATCAGACGGCCTTCCTTGTCTTCCTTGGTGACGACAAGGGCCTCAATGGTGTCGCCGACCTCGACGACTTCGTCCGGATCAACGTCCTTCTTGATGGAAAGCTCACGGGAGGGGATGACACCCTCAGTCTTGTAGCCGATGTCGAGCAGGACCTCGTCGTGATCGACCTTGACGACGGTACCTTCGACCAGATCACCATCATCGAAGTTCTTGATGGTGGAATCGACTGCCTTGATGAAGTCCTCTTCGGTGCCGATGTCGTTGATGGCGACCTTGGCGACTTCGTTATTGTTCTCTGCCATTAATTTGGTTTCTTACAAATAGTGGGTGGATAAAATCGGTCTTCAATTATGTGCGTGCGATATAACACACGCAAGGCGTAAGTTACATGGGACCATGCACAAAAAAAGGCGTGCCGCAACCCGCGACACGCCCGAAATTACTTCATATTTTCACACACAGAGCGCAATTACAGCTGACGCTCGGCCATCTCGACCACGTTTTCCAGCAGCATGGCGCGGGTCATAGGGCCTACACCGCCTGGATTCGGCGTGTATGCCAAGGCCTTCTCATAACAGGCTTTATCGACATCGCCCTTCACGCGATAACGGCCGACCTCCTCGTCGAACACGCGAGAAACACCGACATCGACCAACACCGCGCCTTCCTTGATATCTTCCGGCTTGACGAAACCGGCGGAGCCCATGGCCGCAACGATGATATCGGCCTCACGCATATGCTTGCGCACGTCCTTGGTGCCGGTATGGCACAGCGTGACCGTGGCATTCACCGCCTTGCGAGTCAGCATGAGACCAATAGTGCGGCCGATGGTGATGCCTCGGCCGAGCACGCAGACCTCTTTGCCGTCCAGGTCAATGTCGTAGGCTTTGAGCAGTTCGATCACGCCTCGCGGAGTGCATGGCAGCGGAGTAGTGATCTCGCCGCGCGCATGCAACACGAGTTCGCCAAGATTATATGGGTGCATACCATCGGCGTCTTTCTTGGGGTCGATCAGATCGATGATGGCGTTCTCGTCGATGCCTTCGGCAACGGCAACTGCACGATGTAGCCGGTGCAGGCAGGATCGGCGTTAAGCTCCTGTACGACTTCGGCGATTTGTTCGAATGTTGCGTCGGCAGGCAACTCCTTCTTAATGGAGTTCACACCGATTTCAGCGCAATCGGCATGCTTTCCGGCAACATATTTGACGGATCCGGCATCGGAACCAACCAGGATAGTTCCAAGACCGGGGTTAACCCCCTGCTCTTTCAGCGCTGCGACTCGCTCGGCGAGATTCGCTTTGATCTGCGCGGACACCATCTTTCCATCGATTTTCACCGCCATGCCGGCCACTCCCCTTTTCGTTGTCTCATTGTTGTATTGGCATTTGCATGTATCGTAGGCTATCTTGGTTTCAGTCGTAAGTCGCACACGTATTTATGAGATGAACACGATTAGGGCGGTTCAGGAAGAGGGCAATCGACATGCGCTTGCACAAACGTTCTTTGTTACGCGCTTTCGCTGCGGGAATCGCGCTTTGCGTGGCGTTCGGCACGGCAGCATGTTCCGGAGGGTCAAACTTCGCAGGAGAATGACGCCTCCGCCGACTCCGAAACCCCAACCGAACAGATCACTCCAATCGAAGTGGTCGCCTCGGTCAATCAATGGGGTTCTCTTGCCGAGCAGATCGGTGGCGTCCATGTGAAGGTCACGTCGGTTCTCTCTTCAACCGATGTCAATGCGCATGATTTCGAGCCGAAAACCGACGATATCGACAAACTTCAGCAGGCACAGGTCGTAGTGTCCAATGGTGCCGGCTATGACACTTGGGCCACCAAGAACCTCAGTAAGACCATGGTTTCCGTTTCCGCAGCACAAATGGTGGGCGCCGTCGAGGGAGACAATCCGCATTTATGGTTCTCCAGTGACGCCCGAAACGCCATGGCCAAGGAATTGGCCGACACATATAGCCGCATCATGCCCGCGCAAAAGAAATATTTCAACAACAAACTCACCGCGTGGAACAGGCGGGAGAAGAAAATAGAAAAGGACATGAAGGCGTTCAGCGACTCGCATAAGAACGTCTCCTACGCCGCCACCGAACCGGTGGCCTACTATCTGCTCAGCGACATGGGGTTCACCGACAACACGCCGGAGGGGTATCTGCAATCGTCCAGCACGAATTCCGAGCCAACCCCCACCGATCTTCAGGAATTTCAGGAATTGCTGGAAAAGCATAAAGTCGAGGTGCTGATCAACGACACACAATCCACAAGCGACGCCACGAACACGCTGACCGGCATTGCTTACAAATCCGACGTTCCCGTGCTTGATGTCAGCGAACAGATGCCCTCCGATTACACCAGCCTGACATCGTGGATCCGCGCTCTTATCCTGTCGTTGACCGATATGTTCGATGAACAATCCGATGCCGACGATCAGGATGCAACAAGTTCCGACAGCACGTCGGAAAACGCGGATTCCTTGGAATCAACCGCAGATTCCTCGACGCAAGACAACGATCAGACAACGAACGGATCGAACGATGCGCCGCAACCAAATCCGGTGAAATGATTGTTCGGCAAAAGCGATTGCCGAACAATCGATCGGTAATCGCTTTTGCCAAGACCATCCTGCGTCCAACTGAATGCGGGATGGTCTTTTTGTTTGCCTGACGTTTTGCTTTTTACGCAAAGCCTCTCGTCTGATCGTTACGACGGTTTCAACGACAATCCTTATTGAGAATGATTGTCAACACCATTTGCGAGTATGTACGTGCATTCAAATCAAGGAGAAGCCATGCACGACGAGACACCTGCCTGCATCGAATTCGACGACGCCTGCGTCAAACGAGGCGGTCACGTCATCTGGCAACACGGCACGTTCAGCATTCCGCAAGGCTCGGTAACCGCAATCGTCGGTACCAACGGCGCGGGCAAAACCACCATGATGAAGGCCGAGCTGGGATTGATTCCAACCGCGCACGGCAGCATCAAGGTACTCGGACAGCCTGCAGGCTCCGCAAACCGGCGCATCGGCTACGTGCCGCAAAGCTACGCATCCGACATCGAATCGAACATCACCGCGGAACAGTCGGTGCTTCTCGGCTTGACGGGAACTCGATTCGGCATTCATCCCGTCACCAAAACACTTCGCGAGAAGCCCGCAAGGCCATGGACTTCGTCGAGTTGCAAGACAAAGCGAATTATCGCCTATCCGAACTTTCGGGCGGACTGCGCCAAAGGGTCGCCATCGCGCAGGCGCTCGTGGATGACCCGAAACTGCTGATGCTGGACGAGCCTCTCGCCAACCTTGATCTGGCGAGTCAACGCGCCACTGTGCACGTACTCGCCAAACTCAACCGCGAACTCGGCATGACCATCCAAGTGGTGGCGCACGACCTTAATATGCTTCTGCCCATCCTCACTGGAGCCGTCTATCTGCTTGACGGACATCCACACTATGCAGGCATGAACGAGGTGCTGGATTCCCATCTACTCACGCATTTATATGGCACGACCGTACAGGTGGTCACCACTCCGCAAGGAGATATGTTCGTGACGCCAAGCGAGGACGAGTCTGAAAACATGAGCATCGATGCGCATGCTCCAGAAGAAATCGCGCAATTTCACCATCACAGCCACACCACGCAGGAGGACTGAGCATGGACGGCACCGTATTCGCTTTCGACCCGGATTGGGTTTCCACGCTCAACGCCCCATTCATGACGAACGCGTTTCTCGCCGGCCTGTGCATCGCATTGGCAGCCGGCGTGATGGGTTATTTCACCATCGCCAGACATTCCACATTCGCAGCCCACGCCTTGGCACATATCGGACTGCCAGGTGCCACCGGAGCCGTATTGCTCGGCCTGCCTGTTTCCGCAGGTCTTGGCGTGTTCGCTCTCGGCGGAGCACTGGTGATCGGCGCGCTTGGCAAGAAGCTTCACAGCGTGAGATCGCCACTGGAACCGTACTCGCTTTCGCCACCGGCCTTGGTCTCTTTTTCGCACGCATGTCAAGCTCGGCTTCGCAGCAGATGCAGTCGATTCTGTTCGGCTCGATTCTGACGATCACCGACGGTCAGATCATTGGTTTCGCGATTTTCGACGTGCTGCTGTTGGCGGTTCTGGCCGTTATTTACCGTCCATTGTTATTCAGTTCGCTCGATGAGCAGGTGGCACAGGCAAAAGGCGTGCCCGTCGGTTTCATGAACATTTGCTTTATGACAATTATGGCCGGCGTCATTACCATTGCCGTTCCCGCAGTCGGCACATTGCTGATCTTCGCGTTGGCGATCACCCCCGCCGCCACCGCCAACATCATCGCCCGCTCACCATTCAAGGCGATGGTCGTCGCCACGGTGATCTGCCTGATTTCGATTTGGGGAGGGCTCGTGATTTCCGCCATGTTCCCCGCTCCCCCGAGCTTCATCATCGTGACAATTTCGACGTTGTTTTGGGCGGTTGCGAAGGCTATTGAATCCTTCAAAAGAAAGTAGCAGAAAGAAGTATCGGAAAGCCGTCAGCGGGCGAAATCAGACTGCCTGACGAGTCGATGGATCAACAGGTTCCACCAAAGCATCGGCAATCGCGGCGACGCCTTCGCCCGAACCAGTGAATCCCATGCCATCCGTTGTGGTGGCGGTCATGGACACCTCACAACCTATGGCTTCAGACAACGCTCGTTCGGCTTCTTCCCTGTGTTTTCCGATTTTCGGCCGATTGGCGATCACGACCACGCTGCACTCACTGCTTCATACCACGTTCGTTTCAGATAATCGACCGTGGTCCGCAACATTTCGGCGCCATGCTTGCCCGCGCCATCGGACTGCGAGCCGACACCGAACAAGGTGCCGATATCACCAAGACCGGCCGCGGAAAGCAATGCGTCAATCAACGCATGAGCGGCGACATCGCCATCCGAATCGCCTCGATGCCATCGCCTCCCAACGCAAACAGGCAAGCCATAACGGCTTGCTGCATCGTGAGATGCGAATCGATGAGCGTCAAAACCCTGACCGATACGCATGAAACGCCTTACCTCTTCTTGGACTTCTTGCTTTCGGCCTCAACTCGGGCCAGCGTATCCATGGCAGCCTCCTCGGGAGCCTCGGTATGATGCTCCTCATCGCCGGGCTGGGCCGGCTCATACCCAAGGTTCACGTCCAGCAAACGCTGGGCCTCGGCTTCATCAAGGTGTTCGGACAGCGAAATCTCGGAAGTCAGAATGCTACGGGCTTGGTAAGCATGCGCTTCTCACCAGCCGACAGACCATGCTCGTCAACATCACGCTGCGCAAGGTCACGCACCACTTCCGCAATTTTATTGACATCGCCGGTGGCGATCTTCTCGACATTCAGCTTGTAGCGACGAGACCAGTTCATCTCCTTCTCAATGATCGGAGTGCGCAGAATCTCGAACACCTTGGCCACTTCGTTGGCGTCGACGATATCTCGCACACCAACCTTTTTGGCATTATCAACAGGAACGTTGATGACCAGACCGTCAGACGAAAGCACCGACAGCTGCAGATATTCGCGGGTGATTCCCTTGACTGTCCGTTCGGTGATGGCCTCCACCTTCGCAGCGCCGTGACGTGGATAGACGACCATGTCGCCGACCTTGTAACCCATGAATCCTCCGTGAAAAGCTTACACAAAACCCGAATTATTGTGCCATCAGGGGTGGACTTGGCCAAAAACACTTGAAAAACGGAAAAATAGGCGCGACACGGGCCACTTTTCTTCCGTTTCATGCTTACACTTTTGCCATGGCTACAGAATCCAAGATCAATGAAGATGTCGTTGCTGTTCCTGTTCCCCAGGGCACACTGGATGCAGTAAGCAACGGTACGTTCTACAATCCTCACGAGGTGCTCGGCGGGCACCTCGGTTCCGGCAAGCATGCGGATGTCGTCACGATCCGAGTCTTGCGTCCGTTGGCAAAATCCGTGACGATTATCACTGAACAAGGTCAAACGCTCGCAATCCATGAATACAATGGCGTCTTCATGGCACTCGTTCCCGCCGCCGCAGCAGAAGAGGGTTACGGCGTGCAGATTACCGTATTCGCACGGAGTATGAAGACGGTTCCGTTGTGGTGTCTGACGATCCCTATCGTTATCTGCCGACCATCGGCGAGATGGACATGTATCTATTCGGCGAAGGCCGTCACGAGCGCCTGTGGGAGGCACTTGGCGCACATGTGCTCCGCTATGACGATCCGATGGGTTCTTCTGAAGGCGTAGATGGCGAGCAGGTGGTTGGCACCGCGTTCACCGTATGGGCGCCAAACGCGCATGCCGTGCGCGTGGTCGGCGATTTCAATGGCTGGAACGGACGCACCCACGCCATGCGCGAACTTGGTTCTTCCGGCATTTGGGAACTGTTCATCCCAGCATTGAGGCCGGCGAAATCTACAAGTATGAAATCCTCAACGCCAATAACGAATGGACCTGAAGGCCGATCCGATGGAGCGCTCCCACGAGATTCCGCCGCGCACCGGATCCATCGTGGTCGAATCCACCCATGAATGATGATGCCGATTGGAGGCCGAACGCGCGGCCAGCGACCCGCATAACGGACCGGTCAGCATCTATGAGGTGAACGCCTCCAGCTGGCGCAAGGACGTGAACGACTACCGTGAGCTTGCCGACAAGCTGGTTCCCTACGTGCAGAAGGAAGGCTTCACGCACGTGGAGTTCATGCCTTTGGCTGAGCACCCCTTCGGCGGCTCCTGGGGCTATCAGGTGACCTCCTACTTCGCCCCGACTCGCGCTACGGTACGCCGGATACTTCCGCTACCTGGTGGACGCATTCCACCGCGCCGGTATCGGCGTCATCCTGGACTGGGTCCCAGCCCACTTCCCGAAGGATGATTTCGCGCTCGCGCGTTTCGATGGAACACCCCTGTACGAGGATCCGGATCCCCTGCGCGGCGAGCACCCTGACTGGGGCACTTACGTCTTTAACTTTGGTCGTCGCGAAGTGCGTAACTTCCTGGTCGCCAACGCCTGTACTGGCTGGAGGACTTCCACTCGTGGCCTGCGCGTCGATGCCGTTGCTTCGATGCTGTACTTGGATTACTCGCGCAAGGACGGCCAGTGGCGTCCCAACCAGTACGGTGGACGCGAGAACCTGGAGGCCATCGACTTCATCCAGGAAGCGAACGCGACCGCGTACCGTCGTCACCCCGGCATCGTCATGATCGCTGAGGAATCCACGGCATGGCCAGGAGTGACCGCCCCCACCTCCGGTGGCGGCCTCGGCTACGGCATGAAGTGGAACATGGGCTGGATGAATGACAC
>ENA-OQAN01000913-OQAN01000913.1-human-gut-metagenome-genome-assembly--contig:-NODE-913-length-14066-cov-3.355764_pt1 | contig 14066 bp, 16 predicted proteins | sample MGYA00242735_ERZ504527 | MGnify/ENA primary metagenome ERZ504527 (study PRJEB26092, sample SAMD00036230) | human gut metagenome | host: Homo sapiens | study: EMG produced TPA metagenomics assembly of...
TAAACCTTTTAAATAAAAAAATTATAATGAAAAACACATGAGAACCGGGCTTATTCTGCAGGACATTGCTAAAGGCTACAACCTGTCTTTCCTTACTACGGGTATTGGATTAGTGCTGGCTTATGCAGCACCAAGGGAAAATACCAAACTACCTCGATAGTACAACAAAACAGCATTGTCAATGGTAAGATTACAGATGCAAATGGAGAACCCATCATTGGTGCTAGTATTGTGATAAAAGGTACTACTAATGGAACTATAACCGACTTCGACGGTAACTTTATGCTGGAAGTTCCTGCTAAAGCTACTTTAGTTGTATCCTATGTGGGATATAAAACGCTAGAGGTTCCTGTAAACGGAAAAAAAACACTTAACATCAATTTGAAGGAAGACACAGAAATGCTTGATGAAGTAGTAGTGGTAGGTTATGGTACTCAAAAGAAAGCCACACTAACCGGTTCTGTTTCACAGGTAGGTGGTGAAGAACTGAAGAAAGTGGCTGCAACAAATCTTACTAATACACTTGCCGGAAAAACAGCAGGTGTCATTGCTAATACACGTTCGGGCGAACCGGGTGAAGATAACGCTGACATTCTTATCCGTGGTAAAGGGACTCTAGGAAGTACCTCCCCTCTTATTGTCGTTGACGGTATTGCCGACCGGTCATTCAGCCGTCTTAACCCCGAAGATATTGAATCTATCTCTGTCTTGAAAGATGCTTCAGCAGCTATCTATGGTGCACGCGCCGCTAATGGAGTAATCCTGGTTACAACCAAACGCGGTACAGAAGGGAAAGTCAAAATCAACTATAGTGGTAATGTATCTTTTTCCCAGCCAACCCGTATCCCTGAAATGTTGGATTCTTACCAATATGCCACTTATGTAAATGAATACGATGCCGGACATGGTGAAGCTGCCACTTATTCTGCCGAAGCATTAGGTATGATTCAAAGTGGCGAGGATCAAATTCGCTATCCTAATACAGACTGGTGGAGTGAAGTAGCTAAAGACTGGGCTACCAAAACTCAACACAGCTTGGCTATCAGCGGAGGTAATGACAAAATATCTTTCTATACTTCGGCACAATATATGTATCAAGATGCTATTTACAAGAAAGGTGTACAAGACTACAACCAATATCAGTTTACTACCAACCTTGACGCAAAAATTACGAAAGCAATAAAATTCAGCATGGATATTTTAGGCCGGCAGGAAGTCAGGAATCGTGGTGTATATTCTACAGAAGACCTGTTTGGCTATTTTCTTACCACTAATCCGATGGCAGCTCCTTATTATCCTAATGGCTTGTTACGTGTAGGCTATGATGGAGTAACCAACAATGCCGCTGTAAAAGTAACGGATATACCGGGTACTAATAAAACGACATACAGTACTCTTAACCTAAAGCCAAGACTCCGTGTAGACTTAGACGTCATTACCAAAGGATTATATGTAGAAGGTTATGCCGCACTAGACTTTCATTTTAATGATGGAAAACAGATAAACAATCCTTATGATGTTTACCAATATGACGCAGCAACAGATTCCTATATCAACAGACGTGATGCCACAGGTTCCATCAGTGTTAACCAATGGTTCAACAAAGATAAAACCATTACCTTGAATGCCCGTTTAGGATATAGTCACGATTTTAAAGGTGGACATCATGTAGATGCTTTTATAGCTTACGAACAAAGTAAATACGATTATACTGGTATTTCTGCCTATCGTACAAATTATTTATCAACAACTATTCCTGAAATCTTCGCCGGAAGCGATGTAGCTAAAGACAAGGATAATAGTGGAAGTTCGAATGTAACAGCTCGTCAAAACTATTTCGGTCGTATCAATTATGCCTACAAAGACAAATATCTGACAGAATTTACAATGCGCTATGATGGTTCTATGAATTTTGCTCCGGGACATCGTTGGGGAGTTTTCCCGGCGTTTTCTTTAGGTTGGGTGATGTCAGAAGAAGAATTCTTCCAACCCTTGAAAAATGTAGTAAGTTTCTTCAAGGTAAAAGGTTCATGGGGTATGATGGGTAATGACAATGTAACTGCTTATCAGTATATGTCACAATACAAATTCATTGATTTAAACAATACCAGCTCCATGTGCTTCGGTGATGAAGTAGTAAAAGCAATTTATGAATCACGTACAGCCAACCCTTTAATTACTTGGGAAAAAGCAAAGACTTGGAATCTAGGGTTTTCTTCACAATTCCTTGATGGTAAATTCGGACTGGATTTTGATTATTTCCAATCACGCCGTAATGACATTTTGATTACCCGTAATGCTTCTATCCCTACCTATTCGGGATTAGTTCTTCCAGCCGAAAATTTGGGTAAAGTAAAAAATCACGGTCTAGAACTCATTGCAACCTATCGTGACCATTCCGGTGATTTTTCATGGGGAATAACAGGAAATTTCACTTATGCCAATAACAAAGTAGTATACGAAGATGAAGCTGCTTCCACTCCGGAATGCAACGTCGTACCGGTCATCCTATTGATGGAATGGTACTATATAAAGCATTAGGAATCTATCAAACACAAGAACAGGTAGATAACACACCTCACATTGCAGGTGCCAAACCCGGTGACTTAATTTATCAAGATACCAATGGAGATGGAAATATTACCTGGGATGATGCTATACGTTTAGATAAATCGGCCACACCTAAAATAATCTTCGGTCTGACCCTGAACGGAGCATGGAAAGGTTGGGATCTGAATGTATTTTTCCAAGGACAAGCCGATGCAGAGCAATTGGTTCAACCGACCATGAATATGGCAACCGATTTCTATGAAGGACGCTGGATAGAAACAAATACAGCAGAACAAAAATGCTGCTGCCAAATGGCCGCGTGCATTCATCAAGCAGACATATGGTGACGCATGGAATGGTGTAGCCTCTACATGGTGGTTACGTGACGCTTCCTTCGTTCGTCTGAAATCTATAGAATTAGGATACACACTACCCAAAATGTGGACTAAAAGCATAGGTATTGAGAATGCACGTATTTATGTTAATGGTAACAATCTTTTTACCATTGATGGTATGAAAATATGTGATCCAGAGGCCGGTATGTTCAAAAACACAGATGGTTATGTGGTGGAATCCGGTGGAGTCAGAGGTTATCCTCTCCAACGCATGATTACAGTCGGAGCTAATGTTACATTCTAATGACCTATAAAACTAAAATACAAAATGAAAAAACATATATTACTTTGTGCAGCACTTGCACTTTCAAGTTTCGGACTTCCTTCTTGTTCAGATATTTTAGATCAAAAACCACTAGACTCATACACAGATACAGCTGTTTGGGGTGACTTGAGCCTGGCAGAAAGTTTCTTAAACTACTGTTATTTACGAGTGGAAGCAGAAAATACAAACGGCGTAATGTTCTGTAATTATACAGATGAAACCTATCATATGCACGACTATGGAACAAGTACCTATACACAAGGCCGTGCTTCATGTGACAACTATAATACCGGGTGGACTGAAGGAAAAGGAAATACGTGGTCACATTATTATGGCGGCATTAAATTATGCAACCAATTATTGGAAGACATCATGGATACGCCTGCCAATACCGATAGTGAAAAAGAATGGAAAAATCAGATAATCGGCCAGGCTACTTTTTACGCGCCTACTACTATCATATGCTATATAGTGTCTATGGACGTATTCCATTGATTGACCATACTTATGACTTGGATTCTGAATTCAAAGAGGAACGTGCAGATATGGATGATGTAGCTGATTTTATTGTTGCTGATTGTGATAAAGCTGCTGAATTACTTCCCACAGTCTATAAAGATGCAAGTGATTTTGGGCGTGCAACCAAAGGGGCGGCCCTTGCTTTAAAAGGCCGAGTATTGCTTTATAAAGCAAGTCCCTTATTCGGTACTCCCTCTAGAGAAAAATGGCAGGCAGCAGCAGATGCAAACAAAGCAGTCATCGATATGAATATCTATTCTTTAAAACAAGTTTCGAATAGTGATGAATATGCAGATCTGTTCTTCGATTCCAAAAATCCGGAAGTAATTTTCGAAAAACTTTATGATGAAAAAGGAATTGCAGGAAGTAGTGCCAGCCTAGTTATGCAAGCTCCTGCCGGACCTGGTAACGGATATGAAGGCTGGAGTACGTGGCAACCCACTTACGAAATAGTAGAACTCTTCCAGAATGCTGATGGTACACCTTATAAACCGGCAGAAACCAAACCATTCACGATTTTACAAACCACAATTGACCCCGACTCTGGAGAAGCCACACAAAAAGAAGTCACTATACAGGCATCAGATGTAAACCCATGGGAAGGTAGAGAAATCCGTCTGAAAGCAAATATTCTCTATGATGGTATGTTGTGGGGATACGGAGATTCAAACCGTGAAATCGAATTATTTGAAGCCGGAGCAAAAGGGGTCATTCCGGGTAAAGATTCACGTACAGGAGAAACTTGGTGGAACGGTACAAAAACTGGATATAATATGCGAAAGTTCTTATCTTCTCATATTAACTTTTATGACGATACGGTAGTAGATACTACCCCATGGTTCTTCATCAGACTGGCAGAAGTCTATTTGAACTATGCTGAATGTCAGATAGAACTAGGTAACAATGCCGAGGCTCTAAAATACATCAACCTTATCAGAAACCGTGCGTTATTACCGGATGCCACAGGCAAAGACATACGGACTGAATATGAATATGAACGCACTGTAGAATTGATGTTCGAAGGACAACGATTCTTTGACTTACGCCGCTGGAAGAAAATGGAAGAAACATATTCCAAAGAACATTGGCCTACCGGATTAAAAATTTATAAATTGCAGAATGGAACCAAAATATATTATCATAACCCAGAAGCCGTACAGCAACGTAATTTCGATGCCTCAAAAAATTATTGGTGGCCTATCCCACGTTACGAGTTAAACAAATCAACGTTACTAGATGCCGCACCGTATGAATAAAAAATAGTATTTCTTGATTATTATATATTACAGGAACGGAAAATAAAACCGTTCCTGTTTTTAAAAAAAGTAATTATATATGAATAAACATACCTTCTTTTTATTTCTGGCAATAATAATCACTTCCTGTTCCAACGCACAAGGAAACAGCGATATCCCTCTACCCTCCGGCAAGTCCTATCTATATCCCAAGGAGCTTCAAGGCATGGATTACAGAATCCGGCAAGTCAGTGGAGTTATCACCGTATGGCATACACCGAGAACTTCATCATCTTCTGGGAGAAGGGCTTCGGCAATGACTCAGCAACCCACCACAGCTGGAGGGGCATTCCATGAAGGTGAACCTGCCCAATCTGAAGGAAAAGCTGGAAAGTTTCTACACCTATTTCTACCACACGCTACAGTTTGCCAAGCAAGGTTCGAAATGTGACAAATACCGCATGATGGTCATGATTAACTATTCTTTAGAAGGAACCGCCTACGGCGGGGATTACGACGGACAGATCGGTGCGCTCTGGATCACCCCCAACCGGTACAGGACGAGAAATTGAATTGTATCGCGCATGAACTGGGGCATAGCTCCAGTCACAAATCACCTGCGACGGTCAAGGAGAGGCTTGGGGTGGTTGCGGCTTTTTCGAGATGACTTCACAATGGATGCTCTGGCAAGTAAATCCTGACTGGATGACCGATGAGAAATATCATTGGGATGCGTTCAAAACCCTTACCCACAAGGCTTATCTGCATTTGGATAATATTTATCATTCACCATATGTGCTTGAATACTGGGGAATCCGGCACGGTTTGCCTTTCATAGCCGAACTGTACCGCCAGGGAAAACGTGGAGAGGACCTGTCATTACCTACAAACGGCTGAACAGTCTTGGACAGAAAGAATTCTGTAACGAGATGTTCGACGCCTGCCGCCATTTTGTCAACTGGGATTTTAAGCGAGTATGGAAAGAAACACGCCCGTACGCAAACCAATACACTTGCAAAATGAATCCGTCTAAAGAAGGATGGTACCGGGTTGCACCCGAAAACTGTCCCGAGAATTATGGTTTCAACGCCGTCCCCCTCTCCGTTCCCCAACCGGGGAGTGCCGTGGAAGTGGAGTTCCTTGGGGAGGCAGACAGGGAGGGTTACAATTCCGTCCACCCGGAGAAAGCCGGCTGGAGATACGGTTTTGTCGCTGTCACTCGGGAAGGAAAATCCGTTTACGGGGAAATGGGAAACAACACGAAAGGAGTGGTGAAGTATATTGCTCCAAGGATGTACCGTTGGCCTACTTGTGGTTGGTTGTCATGGGGGCCCCGACGGAACACTGGATGAATCCCATATCCGGGGAAAAAGATGCACAATGGCCTTATAAAATAAACACATAGCGAAAAAGTAAATTTGGGCAGAGCGTAGCGAATTAGCTGATAGAGCGTTCGTTACGCTTTGTTTTTCTATGGGACAGAGCCAACGAAATACCACCTCGAAGCCAAACGGTGCAGAAGTTCAGTTACCACCTCGTTACTCCCGTAACGGGTGCAGATTTCTTGCTAAACGGTTCTGTTTCTGCGTTTTGCATCGATTTACATAGCTGTCGGTAACTCACTAATAACTAATTTTGTAACCAAAAAAGGAGTGAGTTATGCGTAGTACATTCAAGGTATTATTTTACGTGAAGAAAGGCAGCGAGAAGCCGAACGGCAACCTGCCTCTGATGTGCCGTATCACGGTGGACGGCGAGATTAAACAGTTCAGTTGCAAAATGGATGTTCCCCCACGGTTGTGGGACGTGAAGAACAGCCGTGCTTCGGGCAAGAGCGTCGAAGCACAGAGAATCAACCTTGCGGTAGATAAAATCCGTGTGGAGGTAAACCGCCGCTATCAAGAACTGATGCAGACGGACGGTTATGTAACCGCCGCCAAACTCAAAGACGCCTATCTCGGTATCGGCGTCAAGCAGGAAACTTTGCTGAAGCTGTTTGAGCAGCACAACGCCGAGTTTGAGAAGAAAGTCGGACACAGCAGGGCGCAAGGTACATTTACCCGTTACCGGACGGTCTGTAACCATATTCGGGAGTTCCTGCCCCACAGCTACAAGCGTGAGGATATTCCGTTAAAGGAACTCAACCTCACATTCATCAACGATTTCGAGTATTTTTTGCGCACGGAGAAGAAATGCCGTACCAATACCGTGTGGGGCTACATGATTGTGTTGAAACACATCGTTTCCATTGCGAGGAACGACGGACGTTTGCCCTTTAATCCCTTTGCCGGATATATCAACTCTCCCGAAAGCGTGGACAGGGGCTACCTCACCCGAACGGAGATACAGACGCTCATGGACGCACCGATGAAGAACGCCACCCACGAGCTTGTACGGGACTTGTTCGTCTTTTCCGTGTTCACGGGTCTGGCGTATTCGGACGTGAAGAACCTCACCGCCGACCGCCTGCAAACCTTCTTCGACGGCAATCTTTGGATAATCACCCGAAGAAAGAAAACCAACACCGAATCGAACATCCGCCTTTTGGATGTTCCCAAGCGTATCATCGAGAAGTACAAGGGACTGGCTCGGGACGGTCATGTTTTCCCCGTTCCGAGTAACGGAAGCTGCAACAAGATACTCAAAGAGATAGGCAGGCAATGTGGCTTCAAGGTACGTTTGACCTATCATGTCGCAAGACACACGAACGCCACGACCGTGCTTTTGTCGCACGGCGTACCCATCGAAACCGTAAGCCGCCTTTTGGGACACACGAACATAAAAACCACCCAAATTTACGCCAAAATCACCGCCCAGAAGATAAGCCAAGACATGGAAACCTTGTCGCACAAGTTGGAGGACATGGAGAAGAATATCTGCCGAGCCATCTAATTAAAAGCAGAATACCGATGAAAGAAGAAAGGAACATTATCACGATGGACGAGCGGGGCAATATCTCCCTGCCGAGCGATATAGGTGCAACCGCCATGACCGAGTGGGAAATCTGCGAACTGTTCGGGGTTATCGCCCCGACGGTTCGGGCAGGGATAAAGGCACTCTGCAAAAGCGGAGTTTTGAGTATATATGACATAAAGCGCATTATCCGCATATCGGACAGATACAGCGCGGAGGTTTACAACCTCGAAACGATAGCCGCCCTCGCTTTCCGTGTCGAATCGTTCGGGGCGGCGAAAGTCCGCAAGGCATTGCTGGAAAGGATTATGCACGTGCGAAAAGAAAAAACGACGGTGTTCGTGTCGGTTGTTTCGGACGGCAAGCCCAACAGCCGTTGGAAAGCGTGATGATATACCAACATAGCAACATGCAAACGTACCAGCATGCCAACATGCCAACATGCAAACCTATCACTATGGTGATATATATTGCAGGGTCTATTTCTCTTTTCAGAAGAAAGCGGAGCATCATTTCCGTTTACAAAGGCAAAGCAAGCACGGGGCTTTCCGTCGGCTAAAAGGTCGGGCGGCTGCGCCGTTTCCCGATAAATCTTCCTCTCGCTTCGCTGCGAGTGTATTTATCGGGAAAACCTTGTATCCGACCGCCCCATGCAAAAGAGCCTTTGAAAACGAAAACGACCGCCCCGCCACCCACCGACCGAAAGGGGAAAAATAAGGTGGGGTTATATGGGTAAGCAGACGGCAGGGACAGCCATAGCCGAAAGGCAGGCAGACGGCACGCCGCAGTATTTACGGAGAAAATACCGTAGCTTATTAGGGAATTTTCCGAGCCGCAATACTACGTATCGCTGAAAATTCCCCAATAAGGCAAGGGGCAAGCCCCTCTGCACACCCCATCGGGGACGGCATTTCGCCGCCCTCAAAGATAGTCAGATTTATTGTTTCACAAGCCAGAAAAGAAAGGAATATATGGGTTTCGTAGTTTTACACATGGAAAAGGCGCACGGCAGCGACAGCGGAACGACCGCACATATCGAGCGTTTCATCATACCGAAGAACGCCGACCCCACACGCACGCACCTAAACCGCAGGCTCATCGAATACCCCAACGGGGTGAAAGACCGTTCGGCGGCTATACAGCAGAGATTAGAAGAAGCTGGGCTGACACGCAAAATCGGAAGCAACCAAGTACGGGCTATCCGCATCAACGTATCGGGAACGCACGAGGACATGAAGCGGATAGAGGAAGAGGGGCGTTTGGACGAGTGGTGCGCCGACAATCTGAAATACTTCGCCGACACGTTCGGAAAGGAGAACATCGTGGCGGCTCACTTGCACAGGGACGAGGAAACGCCGCACATACACGTCACACTCGTCCCCATCGTCAAGGGAGAGCGAAAGCGCAGGAAACGGGAGGAGCAGACGAAGAAGCGATACCGCAAGAAGCCGACCGACACCGTGAGACTGTGCGCAGACGATATTATGACACGGCTGAAATTGAAGTCCTACCAAGATACCTATGCCGAAGCGATGGCGAAATACGGGCTGCAAAGGGGCATAGACGGCTCGAAAGCTCGCCACAAGTCCACGCAGCAGTATTATCGGGATATACAGAAACTCGCCGACAGTCTGAAAGCGGAGGTGGTGGATTTGCAGCAGCAGAAAGAAACGGCGCAGGAGGAATTAAGGCAGGCGAAAAAAGAGATACAGACCGAGAAGCTGAAAGGGGCGGCAACTGCTGCAGCCGCCAACATTGCCGAGAGTGTCGGTTCTCTTTTTGGCAGTAACAAGGTCAAGACGTTGGAAAGGGAGAACACCGCCCTGCATAGGGAGGTAGCCGACCACGAGGAAACCATCGAAGCCCTGCAAGACAGAATACAGACCATGCAGCAGACCACAGCCGGGAGATACGGGAAATGCAGCAAAAGCACGGCAGGGAGATAGCGGACAAGGACACAAGGCACAAGCAGGAAATATCGTTTCTGAAAACGGTAATCGCAAAGGCGGCGGCATGGTTTCCCTACCTGCGTGAAATGCTCCGTATCGAAAACCTGTGCCGCCTTGTGGGATTCGATGAAAGGCAGACCGCAACGCTCGTCAAGGGAAAGACGTTGGAGTATGCGGGGGAACTCTACTCGGAGGAACACGGACGGAAATTCACGACCGAAAAGGCTGGGTTTCAAGTGCTGAAAGACCCCACGGACGGGACGAGGTTGGTTCTTGCCATTGACCGAAAGCCCATTGCCGAGTGGTTCAAGGAACAGTTCGAGAAGTTAAGGCAGAACATACGGCAACCTATACAGCAGCAAAGGAAAAGCAGGGGTATGAAACTGTAAAGCTCCAATTTTATACAGCGAGCAAATAAATCTATTGCAACATAAGTGATTATCACAACTTTTCACTACCTTTGTGGTTGGATTAGGGAAACTCCGTCCAAGACATATTAGAAAAGAAAGAAGCGTTATGCTTATCTTGTTGTTGAAAACGTAGGAAATTTTCAAAATGAGCAAGGATGGCATAGTGGTTCTCACGCTATAGCGTGGGCTGCTATTACTACATCTGCTCATTAGGTTTTTCCTACGACCTTCAACAAAGACGTGGCATTGCAGTTCACGCTTCGTGGTTTAATAATAAAAGGTCTTAAGGAGCTGGAAAGACAAACATAGTACTATGGACATGACATCTCTTTGGGGAAGACTTGCAAAATTGCAGAGTTTCTTTCAGGATGGTTTGAATGTGGATGAAAATTCACATTTGCCAGAAGCGGATTTACGCAAGATAAGTCTTGGCAATCTGTATGTATATCAACAACAAGGTGTATTGAACACATTCGAAACTGGCGTAACTCCCTCTGTTCGTAAAGTTATTTTAGGTGAATACTTTGGTATAACGGATAGGGATAGTGCCATCGAAACTTTGAATTGGTTGTCGCAAGCTCCCTCGCAAACAATGTTTCACTATGCTTATACGGCTTTTCTTCAAGGAGGGGGTAATATAAGCAGGAAGTGGCTTAATGAAAATGAAGAATTGAAAGAACACACCGATTTCCGAAATGACTGTTTGGAAAAGTTGGAAACGATGGAGGAAAAATATCCGGACATTGAACAAGCTGGAATTGTCGTATCCAAAGAAGAAATGGGCAAACTCGGAGTACTTGCGTGGGATGCAGGAAGATTAAACTTTATCAGCAGACTTTGCCTTGAGCAAGAGTACATTGTAAAAGAAGAATGTATGCAGTGTATCAATGCCGCTTACGAGATGACCAAAGAAGTTTATACCAATTGGAAAGACTATGCTTATAGTTATGTTCTTGGTCGTACTTTGTCGATGGGAACTACCAACATGATTGGATTGGCAGAAGATTTACTGACAGATACCAAAAGCCCTTGGACTTATATAAAATGGTGATACTTTATTAAAAAATATTTATTAACTCTACATTTTTTTTGAATTATGAAAACGTTTAATTATGCTCCAGCCTCTCCTATCAAGGATAACATTACAATGTTGGCTGTATCAGTCGGTATGGTTGTCGTGCCGCTCGTTTATCCATTCGGTATAAGAATAGGCAGTACCCGAATACTTGGCCCTACGAGTACTGCCATTGTTTTTATAATCGGAGGACTCGTTCTCTTGGTAATAACATTGAACAAGGTTCATCTTGCCCGTGCTTTGGCGGCGAACGGAGGAAAAATCGTTGTCGATGCAGATAGATGTAAGCCTAATCCTATAATAAAAGAAAGGGGAGAAAACCGACAAGTAATTAACCTGTAAGAAGTAATTAAATGACAAAAAAAGAAATTGCCCGTTCGTTTTACGGGTCAGCACTTTACTATTGATAAAGTGCTAATAAAAGATGCAATAAGACAAGCAAATATAAGTAATCAGGATACGGTTTTAGATATTGGGGCAGGCAAGGGGTTTCTTACTGTTCATTTATTAAAAATCGCCAACAATGTTGTTGCTATTGAAAACGACACAGCTTTGGTTGAACATTTACGAAAATTATTTTCTGATGCCCGAAATGTTCAAGTTGTCGGTTGTGATTTTAGGAATTTTGCAGTTCCGAAATTTCCTTTCAAAGTGGTGTCAAATATTCCTTATGGCATTACTTCCGATATTTTCAAAATCCTGATGTTTGAGAGTCTTGGAAATTTTCTGGGAGGTTCCATTGTCCTTCAGTTAGAACCTACACAAAAGTTATTTTCGAGGAAGCTTTACAATCCATATACCGTTTTCTATCATACTTTTTTTTGATTTGAAACTTGTCTATGAGGTAGGTCCTGAAAGTTTCTTTCCACCGCCAACTGTCAAATCAGCCCTGTTAAACATTAAAAGAAAACAGTTATTTTTTGATTTTAAGTTTAAAGCCAAATACTTAGCATTTATTTCCTGTCTGTTAGAGAAACCTGATTTATCTGTAAAAACAGCTTTAAAGTCGATTTTCAGGAAAAGTCAGGTCAGGTCAATTTCGGAAAAATTCGGTTTAAACCTTAATGCTCAAATTGTTTGTTTGTCTCCAAGTCAATGGGTAAACTGTTTTTTGGAAATGCTGGAAGTTGTCCCTGAAAAATTTCATCCTTCGTAGTTCAAAGTCGGGTGGTTGTCAAGATGATTTTTCTGGTTTGGTGTCGTCTTTTAAGCTGCCGCATAACGAAAAATGGTAGCCGTAGTTGCCGGATTTACAGCACTTTCGTATCAATTTAGCACTTCGGTTCGTTAAAAGCACCAAAGTATCAAGTTGGCACGAAAGCCGGCAATTATCGGCTACCATATGTGTGTGCCCTGCATATGCAGGACACACCCCGAAAGCTTTTCAAATAGTTCAAAAATACAAATTTAGTTTTACGAACCAAGTTTTCGGGGTGTTATTTTTCCAGAGGGTGCAAGTCCCTTACGAGCGGATTGAAACCCCGAATCGTTAGCAAGCTGCAAGGTGGTTTATCGTGAGGTATGCACTGAAGGAAGCAGAACTGCAAAAGTCTGTACCGACGAACAGAAAGTACATAAGAGGCATAACAATAAGGATGAGTATCCACAGCAATACGAAGTCCAAAACAGTGTTCTGAACATGCTATTAAATCAGATTATTGTTATGTAGATGTACCGGCGATAGACGGAAGGAAAAAGCATTTACCAGGGGAGGTCTTGGCGATTACGAGTTAATCAATCCAAGAAGTCAGCAGAGGTCATAGTACTTGAGGGCAAACGAGGTGCGAATAGATACCGCATAGGTCTCACAAACAAGGAAGGACTGAACGTAAAGAGGTTTTCAATAGGTAACGGAACACATAGTAGCCCTACTTAACGAAAACAGGTTAAAAACAACTAAAATGATAACAAGAGTAGTACATCCGTTTAATCTTCAAAGAGCATTGGAACACGTGATTGCCAATAAAGGTAGTGCGGGTGTTGATGGTGTTTCTATAAGAGAGCTCCGCAAGGTGTTTTCTGAAAAGAAACTACAACTGATTGAAGCAATCAAACAAGGCAACTATCAAGTACAACCCATTTTAGGTATTGAAATTCCGAAAGGAAATGGGAAAACTCGATTATTGGGTGTTCCCACCACTACAGAACGTGTGTTGCAACAAGCCTTAGCACAAACTATTGCACCACTTTTTGAGCCCGAATTTAGTAATTACAGCTATGGATTTAGACCTCACAAGAATGCCCGACAAGCCGTTGGACAATCTCGGGATTACATCCATTCAGGATTAAACCACATTGTGGATATTGACCTGAAAAACTTCTTTGATGAAGTTGACCACTGTTTATTACTGAATTTAATCTATCAAAAAGTGAAATGCAAAGCTACCATGCAACTCATACGCAAATGGCTCAGAGCACCTATTAAAATCAACGGAAAGCTACGAAAGAGAAGAAAAGGCGTTCCGCAAGGAAGCCCTTTAAGTCCATTATTGTCGAACATTTTACTACATCAACTGGATAAGGAAATGACTCGAAGAGGACACAAATTTGTACGTTATGCGGATGATTTTAGTATTTATTGCAAAAGCCACAATCAAGCCAAGGCAACAAGAGTGGTAATTGAAAAGTTTTTGAAAAACAAACTCAAATTAACTATAAAATGAAGAAAAGAGTGGTATCAGAAAACCAATCCACTTCACAATTTTGGGTTTCGGAATTCGTACCTACGTACGAGAAAGGAAGTAAAAATACAATA
>ENA-OQAN01000914-OQAN01000914.1-human-gut-metagenome-genome-assembly--contig:-NODE-914-length-14065-cov-2.319343_pt1 | contig 14065 bp, 22 predicted proteins | sample MGYA00242735_ERZ504527 | MGnify/ENA primary metagenome ERZ504527 (study PRJEB26092, sample SAMD00036230) | human gut metagenome | host: Homo sapiens | study: EMG produced TPA metagenomics assembly of...
GGAAGAACTGAGAGAGGAGCAGGCTTGGACAAGCGCACAGCTTGATGCTACATATTCTCAGATCGATCAGCTTTATGCAGCCAAGGAACAGCTTCAGAACGAAATCGCTGCACTGGACGCGAATCTTGTAAATGTCATGGTCTCCATTCAGACTCTGGAAGGGGATATCAGCAATAAGCAGGCCGATATCGAGCAGACACAGTCAGATCTTCAGAAAGCTCAGAATGCAAAAGATAAACAGTATGAAGCTATGAAACAGCGTATCCAGTATCTTTATGAGAAAGGCGGAAATGACGCATGGTTCCAGATGATGGTAAATGCAGAGAACCTTTCCGAACTTCTTACCAAGGCTGAGTATACACAGAAGATGTATGACTATGACAGACAGAGCCTTGAAAAGTATGCAAATACAATCAATCAGGTAACACAGCTTGGAAATAAATATCAGCAGGAAAAAGCAGAGCTGGAGGGGATGAAGCAGGAGTATGAAGCTGAATCTGTAAACCTTCAGGCTGCAATTGATGAGAGAAGAGCAGTTTCTGCAGACTGTGATAATGAGATTGCATATGCTCAGCAGATGGCAAATGAGTATGCAGCTCTGATCGAACAGCAGCAGGCAGAGATTGAAAGGCTTGAGGCTGAGAGAATCGCAGCCGAGGAAGAGGCAAGACGTCAGGCAGAGCTTGCAGCAGCAGAGGAAGCGGCACGTCAGGAAGCTGAAGCAGAGGATGAGACTGTTTATGACGAAGAGGGCAATGAAGTAGACGCTGAAGATGCTCTGGAAAATGGCGAAACTCTTTATGATGAAGAGGGAAATGAAATTGATCCTGATTCCGTTACAGACGAAGAAGAAAGTGACGGAGACGTTGAATACGATGAGTACGGAAATGTGATTGACAGTGATAATACAGTAGATCCGGAGGAATATCAGAGTTCTGGTTCAGGCTCCGGCTCTTCAGTAGTTGATTTTGCTACACAGTTTGTAGGAAACCCATATGTATGGGAGGTACAAGCCTTACTGACGGTGCAGACTGCTCCGGATTTGTACAGAGTGTATATGCAAACTTTGGTGTAAGCCTTCCGAGAACTTCCTATGAGCAGCAGAATGCAGGTACAGAGGTTTCCTATGCAGATGCGCAGCCAGGCGACCTGATTTGCTATGGCGGTCATGTTGCTATTTACATGGGCGATGGAAAAATCGTACATGCATCCAATGCAAAAGATGGCATTAAGATCAGTAATGACGCTACCTACAGAACTATTCTTTCTGTAAGACGTCTCGTGTAATAAAACGAAACAGATAAGCGAAGGGGCTGTCCGGTAGGACAGTCCTTTTATGGTACAGCTTTAGTCTGTTCAAGAGTAAACGTAAAATAGCAGGGACTTGGCTTTTAACTCTGTATATTTATAAAATCCCTCTTTTTCTACAGCTTTCCGCCTTTTCTCTTTCCATGCGAAAGAATACGCACAAACTGCCTCTATCGCATCTATTATGGATTTTTTTAATTATCCTGTTCTCAAGGTTTCTTATCATCTCCAGTCCCTATCCGCTTTCTCCATGCAGGATATACTTTACCTTCTCTGTCTGTAGGTCATCACAAAAAATCTGGCTTACGCTTTTTCGGCTGATCCTACTTTTTATAAATCCCTGTAGTCTCCGGTACAGATATAATTCCTTCATATTAAAATCTAGGATCAACATGCTACATATCGCTTCTGACGCTCCATGACAGTAACAATGCTTCGCATGGTAATATGTTTTTAACTGGTGGAAACCATTCTCCTCTATGTTCCATATGTGGTTCATCATTTCCCATAGCGTTTCATATCTCGCCTCCTCCAGTGCCGTTACCAGCTACATTCACATCTCCTTATTCCCTCTCGTTTCCTCCTATGTTTCATGGTAACGTGCTTCTCACAGACTGTACGGGCAGCTGGGTATCTCAAAACCAGACAGATCCCATACCTCTGCCTTTTTTTCCCTTATTGGAATAATTTCTTTCTCCCCTCCCAACGGTAAAACAGCCCTTCCGCATCCTGGAACAGCCGCCGTCTCTCATCCTTTAAACGGATCACCCCTTCCAGTCCATTTTCCTTAAGTGTGTTGATAAAGGGCGCATTCAAATATAAGGCATCTGCTACTACTACATCCGCGAAATGTCCATGCCTTTTCCTTAGCCGTTCGATCAGACCGCTTTCCCCCTTATCTTTCCCGGATCCATCCTTTGACTTTAACATTTCCTGCCCCCAGTATCACATGCGGAGCCTTTCCTATCGTCATGCATACCATGTCCCGGTGAAATCATTCTGTCTGTCCTGACTGGTTTTTCCGGATCAGGCACTCAGGACATTTTTCTTTGTACTGCTGAATAATTTCATACCGTCTATCACTGCTATAACATATCCTTCTATTGTCCCTTCCCGGAATACCCTGTTGCGTTTCATTGTATCAACTGTTTCCTCATACATCCTGAGGATTTCTTCCGGATTTATTCTTGACAGCAGATCCCTTACCGCATCAGTTTTTTTTAGAAACAGAATTCCCCATTTTACCAAGAATACATCCGGCAAAATGGGGGGTTAAAAGCGAAATCTCTGGCAAAATAGCGAGTACCCTTTCAAAATCATCCGATGAGTCATGAAATCCCACACAAGTTTAGTTGCACAGCAACTTGTTTGAGTGAATGGCTGATTTGATCAGAGACTGTCAAAACCGTCCGCAAGGAATGAAAATCGATAAATGGTGTCAGCTCCACGACATTACAAAGGCGAGTTATTACTGGAGACTCCGGAAAGTCTATGAGGTTTACCTGGAAACTGTGAATCATATGCAAACATTTGTAGAAGTTCCCTCTTCTGCAATCCATCCGGTAATATGGCATCGGAGTATAAAATCGCTACCTTGATCAGAAGCGGAAACAACCTCACTCTGGAAAGCGCCGAGCAGGCATCTGATTCATTTTTGCAAACACTTTTGGGAGTGCTCCGCAATGCTCAATGATGGCATTGGATTAAAAAAGTGTATCTGGAATGTGGATTTACAGGTTTGCGCAGAGGAATTGACGGTTTAGCCAGAATCATACGCTTTCAGTTCCAACTCCTGTTTGGTATTGACATCGAATTCCTCGAAGCATTCTGTCTGGTCATCTTGCTGAAGAAGCTTTCAATCATGTTTAACCATGAGCCATGTTTTGGTGTAAACACAAATTTAAAACGTCCCTTTGGCATAGTATCCAGAAAGCGCCGTGTTTCTTTGGAAGTATGTGCAGAATGATTATCCAGGATGATCCGAATGGTATCCTGTGATGGATATTTTTTGTCCAGTATCTTTAAAAACTCAATAAAATCAGAACTCTTATGGGTCTCACTTACTAACGGAATTGCTTCTCCAGTGAGTAAATCAATGCCAGCCAGTAAAGAGAGCGTTCCCAGACGTTTGTATTCTGCATCACGATATACTTCCCCATGTTCTGATGTCGGGCGTAAATCCGGTGCCGTATTGGAGATTGCCTGAATGCCCGGCTTCTCATCATACGATACCGTAATCAATGCTAGACATGGGGCAAAATGCCTTTGCGTATAAAATTGCCGACCGGGCTTTAAGTTCATGGAAGCAGGGGACGGAATTTAGTTATAATACATTTGAGATGATTCAGATTGAAACGGAGCGGGGCGGATGGTTCCATCAATTCAGCGGATTGTCATCTCCGATTGTAACATGGTATCATGCTTACTATAAACGAGGATGTATAACAACCGGGTATGAAACATGGGTGGAAAGTCAGAGATTTAATGAGGATTATACAGAGGCAGTAATCACATATGAATTTAATGATAAGAAAAAGAATACGATGATCATTGTTATGGATTCCGGTTATGAATATCAGATTTTTGTAAATGGCAAATTGATGGAACATGAAGAACATGTCAAAGGAGCTTTGGAAATCCGTCTTTATGAGGAAAAAGGTAAAATTAAGGTAATAAAGAATGAAGAAATTTTATGATGATTACACCGGTTATCAGTTGATGAGCAGTTCAGGGATAGAAGTACATTTGTACAAAAATTCAGATCTGGAAGAAGTGGAAACACATAGACATGATTTTTTTGAAATATATTGTCTTTTGGAAGGAGAAGTATGTTTTGAAGCTGATAGGTATAGTCATCAATTATGTAAGGAAGATATTTGTCTGATTCCACCCGGGATAAGACATAGTGAAAAACCGAAAAAGGGAAATTATGAGCGGGTCATATTATGGATCAATCCATGGTATTTGAACAGACTTTCTACGCGAAAGACGAATCTTGCGCAATGTTTTGTATCGGCAGAACGGGGAGGCTATCTGTTTCGGGCAGATCCGTCCCACAGAAAGCTGATTATATCTTTATTACTGGAAATGATATATGAAACACATGAAAAAGAATTTGGAAGTGATCTGCTGAAAGATGCCTGTTTGCAGCGTCTTTTAATTTTCCTGAATCGATGTGAGAATCTGAATACAGTAAAAGAAAAGCAGAATATACTAGTATAACGAATATTAAATAATTGCTATATCAAACGGATGCCGCTTCCTCTTCACTGATTTCATCCATTTTATATTTCCAGTGATAAATCACAGGTTCACGATTTACTTCATCAAAATACCTGTAAATTCGCTCTTCCAATTCCTCTTTGGTATTGACACGGATTCCACGAAGCATCTGCCGGGTCATCTTACTGAAAAAACTTTCAATCATGTTTAACCATGAGCCATGTTTCGGAGTAAACACAAATTTAAAACGTCCCTTTGGCAGCGTATCCAGAAAGCTCCGTGTTTCTTTGGAAGTATGCGCGGAATGATTATCCAGGATGATCCGGATTGTATCCTGTGATGGATATTTTTTGTCCAGTATCTTTAAAAACTCAATAAAATCAGAACTCTTGTGAGTCTCACTTACTAACGGGATGGCTTCTCCTGTAAGCAGATCAATGCCTGCCAGCAAAGAGAGCGTTCCAAGACGTTTGTATTCTGCATCACGATATACCTCTCCGTGTTCCGGTGTCGGGCGTAAATCCGGTGCAGTATTGGAGATTGCCTGAATACCCGGTTTCTCATCATAGGACACCGTAATCGTCAATTTATAATCGTCTGGAACAATGAGATCACCATTCTCATCAAACTGCATTTCAATCTGTTTGTAGACCAGCAGGACTTCATGCATTTTTGATTCAAAATCAGGATCCCTCTTTTCGCAGTAATATTTGATTTTAAAGGGTTTCATATCCTGTTCCCTGAGGAATTTCTGGATATAAGGTTTCGTAACTGTTGAAAGTCTTGGATATCCCGCCTCCTCTGCATGTTTCTGAATGTATTTATGGAGAGAAGCCAATGTCCACAGTTCCTGCGCATAACCGAGTTCTGCCGGTCTCTGACACGCAATACTGATCATCCATGCCTTCGCATCGTCGGTGATTTCGGATGGACGTCCAGGACGCTGAACATCAAACAGTGCAGCATCCACACCGCCTTTATGAAACTTCGAAACACAAAGGCGTACCGTGGCAGTGCTGATTGCAAGTTTATCAGCAATTTCCTGGAATGTCATTCCATCGGCTTTATATAAAAGAATCCTGGCACGATCCACGACTTGTGCCTGAATGGTTCTCTTTTTTGATAATGATTTAAGGTAATTCCTGTCTTCATCTGACAGAGGAAGATATGTTTTTCTCATAGCGATCATCCTTCTTTGATAACACTATTTTACTATACATCATCTCAAAAATATATAGCAGAAATTTAATTTATTCTATACTAGTATTTTTATCACAATAATCATATAGCAACAGATGAGTCAACTATATTTTTCAGCCAATCAATTATAATTCTTTCGGGTCATCAACACTACATCTTCTACACATGTAAGAAGCCACAATAATGCGGTACTAACTCGAACAGCTTTTTAAAATCTTTCGGTTCTTATCTTTTTCCGGAATCTGCATCGCCGTTATCATTAGCATAAGTGCTGTATCTTATTTGCATGTACCGCTTGTCTTCGCTCCATAAGATCCATTTTCATTTCTATATTTGACTTCATTCGTTGAATCCTCCTCTTAAAAATCAAACTCATCCAGATCCAATCCCGCTTCTTCCAACACTTCTCTTCTTTCATCCGGATCCATAAATTCCAACTCATCATAATCAAGTCCGGCATCGGCAAAAGTATCGATCTCATCGTCGTCATCAAAGATATTTTTTCATCATCCTTCATCATTTCGTCCATGAACTGAAACTGTGCAGCACGTTCCCAACTATCCAATTTCCCATCTCTGTTAAAATCAAACATCTTATCAAATCCAAACATGATTTTTCCTCCCTCAGATTTCTTTATTCTTCAACTTCTGTTTCAGCTTTCTTAATCTTCTTTTGATTATCCAAAAGGCTCTTCTTGCTGATGCTGCAGATTGTTCCATGATCTGTGACAAGCACTACTTTTGCTTTTGCTTTCTTCCCGATTTTGTCATAGATTCTTCCGGCACTCTTGGAATCTCCAAGTACTGTATAAGAACTGTTTGCTACATATCCGATCTTTCCCAGACCTTCATAAAGTACTTTAATTGCTTCCTTGTCATATTCATTGTCTGGTTCTTTTTCTAATCGGATTTTCATTCCTTTTTTCAGAAATTCTTTTCCAAATAATGGTTTGTTCCTGTCAATGTAAATAAATCTTACTCATTGTCCTTCCTCCTCTTAATCTTCCATAAACTCGAAATATTCCTGCTCACTGGCGAATAAAATGTATTTGCCTTCTACGTATCCCATGTATCCGTTGCTTGTGTTATAACCTTTCATCTGCCAGTCCTCCTTGGATTTTTCTTCTTTTTTTGATGTTATCATCTTACAATAAATGGCTGTGCAAAAATCCCGACATCCAACCGGTGCTATAGCTAATTAAAGGCCTAATTAAAGGCCCCTTAATTGCATTTTCAAACGCTTTAATTGCTAAACTTCCCGGATCATTTTTGTATTTAATAACTGAGAGATGGGAAATCTTTTGGGACTAAAGAAGACAGGCAGATACTGGCTGGTTCAGAAAAATTATTTTGAATGCAGAGAAATCGCAGGACAGATGCGAGTGAATATTGCGAGCTTTGAGAAATGGTATGCAAACCAGGTGAAGTATCATAAAGTGAACGGGGAAGAACCGGGGAAAAACCTAAAAAAATGGTCTTATTCCATATCAGAAGTTGCCAAGATGTTGGGGATTAGTGAAACTACGGTTTATGATCTGATTAGACGTGACGGTATAAAACAGTTACTGTTGATTACTGGATCAGGATTCCGAAAAAATCTTTTCAGGAATGGTATGAGAAGCAATCGAAATATCGCACACAGAAAGACAGGGAAAAGGACAAGGAGCTGGAAGGAGCAACAATTACCATGCCGGAAATGGCAAGGCTTCTGGGAATTCCAAGACGTCAGGTATATGAGATTTTGAAGAATTCTAAATACAGCCATTTTTTGAAACGATTGAAATTGCAGAGAAGAAAAGAATTACAAAAGAGAGCTTTCAGAAATTTTTAGATGGACAAGATCATTATAAATTGGATCCGGCCAACGATTATGAAGAGTTGTCAATGGAACAAAATTTTAGTCTGGCAAATTACAGACGAAAGAAATTAGCCAAAACCGGAGACCGTAGCAAAAATGGAAATCTTGGTTATCTAACATTTGACGAGGCAGCATTTCTTGCAAAGGTCAGTAGAGGAATGATTTACAAATGGATTGATGATGGGAAATTTTCGTCAGTAAAGATTGGATATATATCCAGAGTAAAAAGAGATGAATTTGAAGCATGGTTGAAAGAAAGAGAAAGGAAAGGGAATTAATATGGCATCGATCAGAGAACGAAAAGGAAAGTTTAATGTGATTTATAACTATAAGGATGATTCCGGCAAACGGAAACAGAAATGGGAAACATATGACACAAAAGCAGAGGCAAAGAAGAGGAAAAGAGAAATAGAATATAAACAGGAAATGGGATCGCTTGTTGTTAGAAAGTGCAATACATTGTCAGATCTGCTTACAGAGTACGTTTCCTATATGGAAAAGAAAAATGGGCATTGTCCACTTATGAAGGGAATGTTAGTCTGATCAGAAATTATATTGAGCCTATGATTGGAACTGTAAAACTTTCGGAGATCAATACACGTTTTATGGAAAGATTCTATCAGGGATTGTTGCAGACAAAAGCAGTAGGAAATCCGGCAAAGGGAAATAAGAGAAATGAATATGTGTCAGCGAGTACTGTCAGAGATATTCACAAATTACTCCGCAATTGTTTCGAGCAGGCAATAAAATGGGAGATGTTAGAAAAAAATCCGTGTATCTATGCAACAGTGCCGAAACATAAATCACAGAAACGGGAAATCTGGACTGCAGAAACATTGATGTATGCAATGGGCGTTTGTGAAGATCAACGATTGAAGCTAGCAATCAATTTGTCATTTTCCTGTTCCATGCGGTTAGGCGAATTACTTGGTCTGACCTGGGATTGTGTAGATATTTCTCCGGAAGCAATCGAAGAAAATCGTGCATATGTTTATATCAATAAGGAAACACAACGGGTAAAAAAGGAATCGCTAAAAGATCTGGAGGGAAAAGATGTCTTACTGGTATTTCCTTCGCAGCACAAAACCAACACAACTGTTCAGATTTTGAAAACACCAAAAACAGAAGCAGTATCCGTAAGGTGTTTCTTCCAAAGAGCGTTGCAAATATGTTGGTTGAATGGAAAGCAGAACAAGATGAAGTAAAAGAAGTGCTAGGCGAGGAATATATAGATTATAATCTGGTGATGGCAACGACATTTGGAAATCCGATTGGTACAGGGGCAATCCGAGGACAATTAAAAAAACTGATCGAAGAGCATAATCTTCCTCCGGTTGTCTTCCACAGTTTAAGACATAGCAGTGTAACCTATAAATTAAAACTGAATGGAGGAGACATCAAAGCGGTTCAAGGGGATTCCGGCCATTCACAGGTTGATATGGTGACAGATGTATATTCCCATATTATTGATGAGGATCGAAGACGAAATGCAGAATTATTCGAGGAAGCGTTCTATGAGAAGAAAAATCTGGATCCAAAGATGCGAGAGGAAACCACAACTCAGACAGTAGATGTGCCGGATGATGTGGATGCAGAGCTGCTTGCAAAAGTATTGGCAAATCCGGAAATGAAAGCACTATTGGCTTCGTTGGCAAAGGCGATGAAGTAATGAAAAATAGTGAAATTTTAGTGGAAAATTCGATGTGCAGAATTTTCAGCAAGTTAAAATATAAAACAGCAGTTTTTTATCCAACTATTGAAAGTTTTCATCCAAAATGGGGTATAATATGGACGAAAGAACAAAGGAATGGATGATAAACCTAAGGAAGGTAGGTGTAGAGGTGAGAAGTTTGATTATATGAAATTAGCAGATAGATTGTGGGATGGAGAAGTCGTGTCATATATTGCAAAAATTCATGAATGTAAAGGGCGTCAGGAATTATTTACAAGGCAGAAGCCGGTTGAACTGGAGCGTTTGATAGAAATTGCACGTGTACAGAGTACAGAGGCATCAAATAAAATAGAAGGTATTGTTACAACAAGTACACGTATTAAACAGCTTATGAATGAGAAAACAACACCTAAATCACGAGATGAAAGTGAAATTGTTGGATATCGTGATGTACTTAATACCATTCATGAGAGTCATGATTTCATACCAATTAGAACAGCATATATTTTACAATTACATCGTGATTTGTTAAAACATGCAGGTCTTTCCTATGGAGGTCAATTTAAGAATACACAGAATTATATCAATGAGACAAAGGCTGATGGAACAGTAGTAACAAGATTTATTCCGTTGTCACCGTATGAAACGGAACAGGCAATAGAGGCAATTTGTGAAAGTTATAGAAGAACATTGGCAATGGAACGGTTGATCCGTTGATTTTAATTCCAACATTTATTTCTGACTTCCTTTGTATCCATCCATTCAATGATGGAAACGGAAGAATGAGCAGATTACTGACTTTATTGCTTCTGTATCAAAATGGATATGAAGTTGGAAAGTATATCAGTATAGAGAAGCAGATTGAAAAAACCAAAGATGCATATTAACGATGTATTGGAACGAATTGATTATGGATGGCACGAGGAAGAGAATGATCCAACTCCTTTTATTAAGTATATGCTTCAGGTAATTCTCGCTTGTTACAAAGAATTTGAAGAGCGAGTTGGATTGATGTCAGAAAAAAATAGAAGTACGGTATATGATGTTGTTAAAAATTATGTAACTGAAAAATAGGTAAATTTACTGGTGCGGAGGTTATCGCAGCATGCCCGATTGGTAGTCGATCAGCTGTTTTAAATGCATTGAATAAGCTTACAAAAGAAGAGATAATTGTAAAGTGCGGTTCAGGGAGGGGAACGTTCTATGTACGGAAAGATGCTATGGAAAATGAGAACCTTCCCCAATAGAGGTGATATTATTCATAATATGTTGGAATATGTTGATATTGCTGGAGAGTATGTTTAAATCAGGTAAATGCCCGAAAAAGTCTTAATTGAAAATTACAAATAAACGTAAAAAGGAAGGGATTTTTATGCTGAATATTTATTATGGTGATATGAAAGAAGCTGTATATAATACATCGGCTTATTTCAAATATGATTATGAAGATAGTTGGATTGTAGATCCTTTTGTGAAAGAAATGATTCAAGATGTAGATAAGTCAACAGTTTTGGATAGTGGAGTAATAGATAGTCCGGTTTTAGGAAGATTCCGCCAACCGGGTTATCCGGAGGAGTAAAAACGTTAATCCTTTTTAAGTTTAATAAAGATAAAATTTTCAACGTATCAACCTGTGGAGATAACTGTGCGAAATGGCTGCTTAAAATTGCAGAATCGGAAGACAGGACTGTAAATCTGAGGCATCTGATGGATTTCGGTAAGGAACCTTTTGAAATTCGTATTTTGAATACTAATGAAATTGTTCATTCTATGAAAGAACTGGTACCGATTGCAGGAGAATTTGTCTAATGGAGGGTGGTACGATGAGAGGGAAACATAGAGTTATTGTATCAACAAAAACGTTTAAAATATGATTTTGAAATTCGGAAAAATTTAACGATCATTCGCGGGGACAGCGCTACGGGAAAAACTACTCTTGTAGATATAATTCAGGAATATGTGAACAATCCAACAGGAAGTCCGGTAGATTTGACATGCGATAAGAAATGTTATGTGCTGGAAGGTGCTTTGTGGAAAGGACAACTGGCGGAGATTACGGACAGTATCGTATTTATTGATGAGGGAAATGATTTTATCAAGACTGAGGAGTTTTGCTAGAGAAATTCAGAAAACAGATAATTATTATGTGATTGTAACGAGAGAATCCTTGCCAGCTTTACCATATAGTGTGGAAGAAATTTATGGGATCCGGACATCCGGGAAGTATGGAACATTGAAGCAAAGTTACCATGAATTATATCGGATATATGGGACAAATGAGTAGCTTGGAGAATATGCATGGACTATAAGTAGCAGGAGATCACTATGTTAAAAATATATTTAGGAAATATGGAGAATGCGATTTATCATCCTCCGACTTATTTCGATAATCGATATGAGGATGAATGGATTACAAACGAATTATCAATCAGAATAATTAAAGCTGTAGATAAGTCAGAAGTGATAAGTTCTCATCTGATACAAAGTCCAGTATTAGGAACGATTTCCACAAAAGAACTGTCAGGTTCTGTAAAGACATTGATGCTGATGGCATTTGACCAATCTGGAAAAGTGTTTAATGCGTCTGTATGTGGAGATGATTGTGCAAAATGGATTCTTTCTATAGGTAAATCAAAAGACTTGACAATAAATTTAAGACATATTATGGATTTTGGAGAAGAAGATTTTGAAATAGAAATTCTCAATACAGGTGATATTGTTCATAATATGTTGGAATATGTTGATATTGCAGGAGAGTATGTTTAGATCAGGTAAATGCCTGAAAAATATAACTTTACTAATGTTTTGGATGTCACTACAAGTAATATATCATGGGAGTTACATTTGAAAAGCGTGAATCTATTCATGACGGACAAACAGAAAGATGATATTTTTTCATCATTTATTACGGATGAAATTTCTGATTTTAATTCTAATGTATATTATACGAATCCGGATTACTTGCGATGTTCCTATTTAGAAGGAAAAATGTTGGCATAAAAAATTTACATTATCAGTAGTCAAAACACCGTAGACAACCAGTCTAAAGTACGGTATTATATATGTAGAAATCAGTTCAATTTCATATTGTTTATCATTCTCGAATGCTTGAAGAATGGTAGCCATATTTTTCATAATGGTGGTGACACGAAGGTATTCCCCAAGTATTAGCTGATGCAAATATTCTGCTAATAAACAGGTCTTATCTAAGGCATATATGTGGGTACAGAGATTGACTTGATTTGACTCGGAAGTAGAAAAAAGCCTTGACTTTAAAGGGCTTATAATGATAGTTCTTGTCTGGAATTGACACTACCTATTCGCTCTCCTAAGTCTCAGTTGTGGGTTCGATTCCCGCAGGGAACAGTTGTTTGAAGCAGTAATGATTAAGAAAATTCATTACTGCTTTTTTTCATTTTTGGGTGGAAAAATCCATCCAAATGAGAGGTAATGATTTCCACCCGGTATTTTCAAGTATTGTGTAATATAGGAAAAGGGTTGTCAAAATCTGTAAAATTGGTTTTCTTTGTCTGAGAAATTATTTTATTGTGAATGCTATTTTTTTCTTCATCAGTCCTTCACACCCTACAGTCAAGGTACACATACCAGTCTGGTATCCACTGCGGATGATCGCTGTTGCCGTTCCGTGGTAGGAAGTGAAAGTTCCAGAGGTATAATTCTCGTCTGTAATCGGATTGGATGAACCGAAGGCAGCCAGCGAGCCAACACCTTCCACTGCTGCATTGAGTCTGAGTGCTGCGTCTGGAACAACAATTCCATTTTCATCTACGATTTCTACGCGAATGTAAGCTACCTCATGTCCGTTGGCGGAGAATTCGTTTTTTCTCTTGGATTGAGACGGAAGCTCTTTTGCTGGTCCGGTTAGTGACAAGTGTATCCCGTGAGATTTCTTTTCCATCTTTATAGCTGACAGCTTCCAAAGTTCCCGGAAGATAGGTCAGGTCAAAGAGAAAGCTATGTGGAAGTTCTGCTGCAAGGCGTGTTCCGGAAGTAAGCTTACCAACGGAAGTACCATTCTGGATCAATTCTACTTCATCTCCATTGGAAAAGACAGCGACCTGTACTGGTTTTTGATCAGCGTCTTTCCAATTCCAGTTCTTTGTGACATTTGTAAATCCCCAGTTACCGATCAGTTCTTTTTTTCCAAAGACATCAGGGTCATAGGAGTATAAGTAAGTCTTATTATTTCCCCATACAATGCTGCGGTAAGCCCCCTGTGGCAGCAAACAGCCATTGATATCTACGTCTGCGTCATTCGCAAAACGCCAAGGGAATTGTGAACTATAAGACATCAAAGCAAAGGACCCTATTTTAAATAATGGATCATCCGGCTCAAGGAAAACAGATTTTCCAATACCGGCTTCTCCGATATAATCATATGCTGTCCATGTGAAATCACCGATGACATAAGGCGTACTCTCTACCATTGGCCAGTGAATGCCAATTTCTTTTGGATAATTTTCAGATCCAAGGATAACACGCTCAGGGAACATCTCATGACCCAGTGGATATTTATCTTCCATATAGTTGTATCCGACAATATCAAGACCATTTGTGAATGCTTCGGAGTATTCTTCCCAGCTGGTATCATTTTTACCAGTGTCCGCATTCTGTATGGAAACAGTGTCTTCAGAGACTTCTCCCATTATTTTTTTCATGTTTTCCAGTGACAACTCTTCATCAAGTCCGCTCCAGTAGGAACAGATTGCATTGGAGATTGGTCTGCTGGGATCAAGTGTACGTGCAGCTTCTGCAATGCGTGTGGCAAGTGTATAACCATTATTC
>ENA-OQAN01000915-OQAN01000915.1-human-gut-metagenome-genome-assembly--contig:-NODE-915-length-14055-cov-2.401996_pt1 | contig 14055 bp, 18 predicted proteins | sample MGYA00242735_ERZ504527 | MGnify/ENA primary metagenome ERZ504527 (study PRJEB26092, sample SAMD00036230) | human gut metagenome | host: Homo sapiens | study: EMG produced TPA metagenomics assembly of...
CCTTGGGCACCCTGAGCTTCGACGAGGCCTATGACCTCTTTGCCGAGGAAGTGCGCGCCGGCGTCGACGCGGGCGTGGACCTCTTTATTATCGAGACCATGACCGACCTTGCCGAGATCAAGCTGCCGTCCTCGCCTGCCGCGAGAACTCCGACCTGCCCGTCTTTGCCACCATGACCTTTGAGGAAGACGGTCGCACGTTCCTGGGTACGAGTCCCGAGGTGGCCGCCGTCACGCTCGACGCCATCGGCGCCGACGTTTTAGGCATCAACTGCAGCCAGGGACCAGCCGAGCTCCGAGGGCTCGCCGCACGCATGCTCACCGTTACCGACAAGCCCGTTATGGTGCAGGCCAATGCGGGACTGCCCCGCGTGGACGATGACGGCAATACCGTCTTTGACATCCGGGCACCCGAATACGCCGAGGCCGTCGCCGGCATGATTGAGGACGGCGTGAGCGTCGTGGGTGGCTGCTGTGGCACCACGCCCACGCACATGGCGGCACTTCGCACCCTCATCGACAACCACACGCCCAGCCCACGTCACCGCAAGCCCAGTATGTCGGTCACAAGCGCCCAGACGGTCGTGGACCTTCCCTGTGACGGCCACAAGATCGCCGTCATCGGCGAGCGCATCAATCCCACCGGCAAAAAGCGCCTGCAACAGGCCCTGCGCGACGGCGACCTAGACTACGTCGTGAGCCAGGGCATCAGCCAGCAGGAACAGGCGCCGACATCCTGGACGTCAACGTAGGCCTGCCCGAGATCGACGAGGTCAAGATCATCCAGCAGCGACCGAGCAGCTCCAGGGCTCCACGCTGCTGCCGCTGCAGATCGACTCCACCGACCCCGCAGCCGTCGAGGCAGCCGTGCGCCGCTACGCCGGCAAGCCCATCATCAACTCGGTCAATGGCAAACGGCAAATCATGGACGAGATCTTTCCCCTAGTCGCCCACTACGGCACCAACGTTGTAGGCTCACGCTCGACGAAGACGGCATCCCCGATACCGCCGAGGCTCGCTTCGCCATCGCCGAGCGCATCGTAACCGAGGCTGCGCGCTACGGTATCGGACCGGACCGCATCCTCATCGACTGCCTGGTCATGACCGCCTCGACCAATCAACGCCAGGCCGAACAGATTCTGCGCGCCATGTCCCTGTGCAAGGAACGCCTGGGCGTCAAGTGCGCGCTCGGCGTGTCGAACATCAGCTTTGGCCTGCCTGCCCGCCCGCTGCTGGGCTCGGTCTTTTTGGCCGCCGCCTTTGGCGCGGGCCTCGATGCCCCCATCATGAACCCGGGCTCCAAGCGCTTTATGGATACCGTCTACAGCTATCGCGTCCTGAGCGTTGAGGACGAGGGCTCGACCGGATACATCGAACGCTACGCCGGCTGGACCGATCCGTACAAGATTGCCGCAAACCCGGCAGCAGCTCAGGCCGCATCGACCGACACCGTGCCCGCTGCTGGCACCGCCGGCACCGACGGCAACGACGACCCGATTCGTCGCATGGTCGTCTCGGGCCGCAAAGGCGAGATCGCGGCCGAGACCGAGCGTCTGCTGGCAGATCACGACGCCATGGACCTCATCAACAATCACTTTATCCCCGCCCTTGACGAGGTTGGCGTCCTCTTTGACCAGGGAAAGTTCTTCTTGCCGCAGCTCATGGCCTCGGCCGAGGCCGCGCGCGTGGGTTTTGACACCATCAAGCGCCTGATGCCCGCCGGCGAGATTGCCGACAAGGGCAAAATCTGCGTGGCCACCGTCAAGGGCGACATCCACGACATCGGTAAGAACATCGTCAAGATGCTGCTCGATAACTACGGCTACACCGTCTTTGATCTGGGTCGCGACGTCGACCCGCAGGAGGTGCTCAAGACCGTCAAGGAACGCGACATTAAGCTCGTCGGCCTCTCGGCGCTTATGACTACCACGGTCGTCGCCATGGAGGAGACCATCAAGCTGCTTCATGCCGAGGTGCCAGGCGTCAAGATCATCGTAGGCGGTGCCGTGCTCACCCCCGAATACGCCAAGCAGATCGGCGCTGACTACTACGCCAAGGATGCCGCCGAAAGCGCGCGCATCGCCGAAGAGGTCTTTGGGCAGTAACACAACGGAAACAACCGAGCACCAAAACGTGCCGCATGTGCCACTTGGCACGTGCGGCACGTTAGAATAGACAAGGCTATGCTCGTTTTGGCAGATAGGAGTGCAAGGATGGCGATCACGCCCGCAGAAATCGCGGAAACCCGCGGCATGGTTGAGGAGCAGAACCTCGACATCAGGACCATCACCATGGGTGTTTCGCTCATGGGTTGCGGTGACGAGAACCTCGACCGCATGTGCACGAAGATCTACGACCACGTGACGCACACGGCTGAGCATCTGGTCGAGACCGCCGAGAACCTCGAGCGCGAGTACGGTATCCCCATCGTCAACAAGCGCGTTTCCGTCACCCCGGTGGCCCAGATCGCCGCGTGCTGCAAGGATGAGGACCTCACCCCCATCGCGCACGCCCTCGACCGCGCGGCCGAGACGCTCGGCATCGATTACCTGGCGGTTTCTCCGCACTCGTCCAGAAGGCATCGGCGACGCGACCGCCGCGTCATCCAGTCCATCCCCCAGGCGCTTGCCACCACCAGCCGCGTCTGCTCCAGCGTCAACGTCGCCAGCCTGCGTGCCGGCATCAACATGGACGCCGTGCTCATGGCCGCCCAGACCATCATCGATGCCGCTAAACTCACGGCCGACCAGGATTCCGTCGGCGCTTCCAAGTTTGTCTGCTTTGCCAACATGGTCGAGGACTCCCCCGTTTATGGCGGGCGCCGTCCACGGCGGTGGCGAGGCCGACGCCGTCATCAACGTAGGCGTCTCGGGCCCCGGCGTTATGGCCGCAGCCTGGAGACGCTGCCCGATTCCGCATCGATGATGGAGGTCGCGAGAAGATTAAGCAGACGCCTTTAAGATCACCCGTGCCGGCGAGCTCATGAGCCGCGAGGCCGCCCGTCGCCTGGGTGTCGAGAAGGGCATTGTCGACCTGTCGCTGGCTCCCACGCCCGCCATCGGCGACTCCGTCGCACGTATCCTCGAAATCATCGGCGTGGGCACCTGCGGTGGCCCCGGCACGACCTGCGCGCTCGCCATGCTCAACGATGCCGTCAAGAAGGGCGGCGTCATGGCCAGCTCCAGCGTGGGCGGCCTTTCGGGCGCCTTTATCCCCGTGTCCGAGGACGCCGGCATGATCGCTGCCGTCGAGGCCGGCGCACTTTCGCTCGAGAAGCTCGAGGCCATGACCTGCGTGTGCTCCGTTGGCCTGGACATGATCGCCATCCCCGGCGACACCCCGGTCGAGACCATCGCCGGCATTATCGCTGACGAGATGGCCATCGGCGTCATCAACAATAAGACCACGGCCGTACGCGTGATTCCCGCTATCGGCAAGGGCGTGGGCGACTGCGTTGAGTACGGCGGCCTGTTTGGCCGTGCACCCATCATGCCGGTGAACCCCAACGCCGGCACCGTGCTTGCCCACCGTGGTGGACGCTTCCCGGCACCGCTGAACTCGCTGAAGAACTAGCTGAGGGGGACTGGCGAGGAGCCCCGGGGAGGATATATAAGTCGCCTGCTCGGACAGTCCTGACTCGCACGGAGAGCACATTAAGTGCTCTCCGGCTCGTGCGGAACTCGCGATCGACCTTATATATTTGCCCTCCCCGGGGCTCACGCACAACGGGACCTCGGTTGGGTTCTATCCCTTTGGCAGTCGCTTCGCTTCTGCCCTACTTTGCTGGTATGGCGGTTTGGCGTTGGATCGGTTCTTTCTGATATATGCTGGTTGCGGCTCTTCTTTTGGGAGGAGTCGCTTTTTTGTTGCTAGGAGGTTGGCCCGTGGTTGATGGGGATGCTCGCTCTGAGCTTCTTTCTGCTGATTGGAATGACGAATGGATGCGCTTGCAAGCTGATCGGCATCGGGCTGATGATCCTTTTGAGTGGGATAAGCGGGCTCGGCATTTTCGGCCGCTTGAGACTGCTCCGTATGCCCGGGACTTTATCAAGCTGTTGGCGTTAAAGCCTGGTGAATCCGTGCTTGATATGGGGTGTGGAGCTGGGTCGATTGCTATTCCGCTTGCTCAGGCTGGACATCCTGTGATTGCTGCTGACTTTTCCCCTGCCATGTTGGGCACGCTTGATGCTGGCATTGAGTACTATGGACTCGAGGATCGCATTACGCCGCTTGAGCTCGCTTGGGATGATGATTGGGATTTGGTTGGACCGGTCGCGAAAGCGGTGGATGTTGCCTTTGCCAGTCGGTCGGTTACGACGACCAATCTAAAAGATGCGCTTGCCAAGCTCGACCGCACGGCTCGTCGGCGTTGTGCTGTCACGATGGTCGCCAACTCCAGCCCGCGCTATGATCTGCACTTGATGAACGCCATCGGCGCCTCGGTTACCTGCAGCAATGGCTTTGTGTACGCCTTCAACATCCTCATTCAGATGGGTGCGTTGCCGCAGGTTACATACTTTGAATCGCCTCGTCGCGATACCTTCGATAGCCTTGAGGCAGGCGTGGCGGATTTTTCCCGTATGCTCGAGCATGGCAACGAGGATAAGATCGACCGCCTGCGCGACTATATCGCTCAGCACATGATCGAAAACCCCCATGCCGGCGAGCCGGGCTCCAAGGGCGTGCCGCAGGGGCGCTATATGCTCGACCATATCCGTAAGGTTCGCTGGGCGTTTATTGCATGGGAACCGGTCTCTGCGCCCAGCTCATAGCCTGTTCGCAGCCCGCACCGCCCACTCACTCGGCATCCGCATTCTTTTTGAACTGGGCAAACGCGCTCCACACCGCGCCGTTCCTGCGCTATCGTGGGACAGCTCACGTAGATTAAGGCCCCGTCGCGGGCGCCCCATACATAGAAAGCGAGAACCATGGCACTGACAGGAGCCCAGGTCAAGCAGCTTCGCAGCATGGCCCATCACCTCAACCCCGCCATCATCATCGGTAAGTCCGATGTCAACGAGGCACCGTCGAGCAGACGGTCGCCTACCTGGAGAAGCACGAGCTCGTTAAGTGCTCCGTGCTGGACGGCTCCAGCCTTTCTGCCCGCGAGGCCGCCGAGGAGCTCGCCGAGCGCTGCCACGCCGACGTCGTTCAGGTTATCGGCCGCAAGTTCTCGCTGTATCGCGAGTCCTCGCGCAAGGATATCCAGAAGATCAAGCTCGTCTAAAACCGGCTGGTCATACCGAACAAGTCTGCGGGCGTCCGAGTGATTCGGACGCCCGTTTTTTATCGCTCGACAAGCACGCGCTTGAGCCTGCCTTCGACCAGGCGCTCATACAGGCGCCTTGTCTCGGGCTCGGGCACGCCTTGAACCTGCTCTCGCAGGTGGTGCATGTGGCCGCTGTATAGCTCGACAACATCGCGGCGTCGTCCCGCCGCACCGTAAACGCGCATGGCACAGCGAACCATGTCCTCGCGCGCAGTCTCTTGGCGAAGCCCCCGATTCAACGAGCCAAATTGCCGATTGCAGGTCATTTTCCTCGAGAGCGGCATTCGCTCCCCTAATCATGCAGTCGATGTACTTGGATTGCATAATGTGGCGCATGCGCGTAAAAAACGTGGGATTGCAACCGGTGGGAACATACAGCGGCCCCGCGTAGAGCTGCTCAACCTTAAGACAAAGCTCAACCAGGTGAGGGCCTCTCGCGCCCATACGGTTTCCCAGGATCTCGCGGCTCAGCTGGTCAAAGAGCCTTACATCGGTCTTAACGTAGTCGCCGTTGAGCCCTATGCACTCGTTTTGGATGAGCACGCACGACTTGCATCCGGCGTTGGACCCAAAGCCGAGCGCAAGCGCGATACCGTCGAATACAGATTGTTGCGCGCCGCGCTAAACTCGGCATGGGGCCACAACTCCATGGCGATTGTCTCGCGGTCGACCATGGCATCCATGCCCAACGCGAGCCGCTCGGCAAGTGTTGCCGCCTTTTTGCGACGCCACATCTTATCCGTGATGGGAAAGCCGTCGCGCTCGGCGCGAAATGTGCCAAACATGCGCATCTCAATATGGCCGATCGTATCGACAGCCTCAACCTCGCCCGCCTGGAACAGGTGCTCGCTTTCGCCCTCAAAATCATCGCGTAGTGAATACCGCGAAAGCTCACGCACCGGAAGCTTCTTGCGAATCCTGACGGCAGGCTCGCCCAGACAGTGCATCGCAAGACGCGCAAATAGCCGATACGATGGGTCTAAAATCCCCGAGCGATTCATAGACATCCAGGCGGCAAGATCGCTATCGCGGCCCGCAGCGGCCAGGTGCAGCGCCACGATCCAGGCTTCTGAGCCACCGACCTGCGTCTTGCTAATGTCGAGCAGCTCCGCCTCTTCGCGAACCGATACCAGCGACGTATTGCGCAGGTACGCCACGCGCTCCAGCAGCAACGCGTTTTCGCGCATGTACGCAATCGATTCGTCGGCGAGCTTGAGCACCTGAACCGCACGGAACTTCGCGTTGACCGGCCGCCCTCCGCCAGCGATTGCCAACCCTCCAGCAATAACCCAAACAGCTGAATTTGATTGTCACGAACACGCACCGCAAAGCGTCGAGCTCGCCAAACGCCACATCGTCGGTCACGGGCAAGCCCGCGAGCAGGCGCCGCGCCGCGAGCACCATACGCAGCCAAATGGATGGTGCCTTAAGCCCGCGGATATCGAGCGCCTCGAGTATCTGCGCCATCTTGTCATCGCGCTCGTCGGGTTTAGCAAACGAGCCGTCGAACAGCTCCACCAGCATATGGTCGGCCTGTATGAGAATCCCCGCGATGTCGAGCTCGCAATCATAAGCTTTGCACGCCTTGAGCTTCGCGAGAACATTGCCGTCTTCCGCTCGCTCGGTTAGGTGGCGCTTGACCTCGATATGCGCGGACAGCATGTCGAGCACCTCGCAGGATGTCTGTTCTTGCACAACAGGGTTGGCGGGAAGCCCCAGGTCATTGTCGCCGTAAAAGGCGATGGTAAGCGCCTGGGCTATTTTCCAGGTAGCGGGGTCGACCTCGCGGGCCGCCTGGTCACCCGCACGTTCGATAACGGACGCCATATACCTTGCGAGCTTTGTATTGCACACGCTGACAGCCGCCAGATACACGCCGAGTGCCTCGGCGGCTGTCGGCTCTTGCTCCTGCTTTTCCGCATTGATCATCGCCGATGCTGCACGGCAAATGTCCCCTCCATGCCCGGTCAGGCAAGATCGGCCCCATACTGCCCGGCAAGCTCCAACACCACACGGCGGTCCAAGAACGCATCGGCCAGGTCCATGGCCAAATCGCATCGGGCCGCCTTTATCAAAATGCGAGCAGCCCGCGATACTAGTTCGGGACGGATCTCGGCAACAAGCTTTCGCAGCCTCAGGCGCGCGTTGTCCTTAGCACCCAAACACCTAAAGGTGCGATCAGACGGATCCACGCCAAAAATCGGATAATCGCGCACAAAGATAGACTGGTCGACCATCGAAAGCCTCACACCGCACGCCTCTAGCTCCGCAATGCGGCCCTCGCCCATCAATACCATCAAGCAGGCAACGGTAAACAACAGGTTGTTCTCGAGCGATGCGAGATCGGCCAGCGCCGCACCGTACACGTTGACGATTTCGTTCTCGAGCAACCCGGCAACATCGCCCTGTCCATACATCCCCGTCTGCAAGGCAGATACCAGCTCTGGCACACCTTGCGTGAGCCGATAAAAATCGAGCGATGTGCTGATAGAGAACGCCGTGGCCCATGACGAATACTCATAGGCGTGCACCTTGAGCATCTGCGCATTGACTTTTACAGAATCGCCCAGCCCGTGGATAAGCAATCGGTTGGAGGGGCGGCAGGCAATAAAGACCCCCGTCCCCGTAGCACGTAAGCTGCGGATTCGATCGATGAGGTCCTCGGTTTCGTGCTGCTCGAGATTGGGCACGTTGTCGATCGCAACGAGCGAATGAGGTTTGTCCTTAAGCTCATCGGCGACAACCTCGAGCTGCATAAAGAGCTCGCGTCCAATCGCGCGGTCGGCCTCGATAATCCGAACCGGCCTCGCGTGGGATCCGATTTAACCTCCTGCACGTATTGCAGCAACACCGACGTCTTACCAAACCCGTCGGGCGCGTAGAGCAAAACAATTCCCGCCTTGCGCCCTTTAACGATGAGCTCGTTCATCAAGCGATCGCGCCGCACCATATAGCCGCCGCCCGTCGGCATCAACTCGAGGTCGTCCGTATTGCCCAGATCGTTTACCATGCTTGCTCCTCAACTCGACCATATGGACACCGTAGCTGCAGGACCATAATAGCCGCCCCGTGAATAGCGCGGCTTAGAGTTTTTAATTGTCTGCCGGTACGTGTTTGGCAAGTTTTTGTACAGCGAGGCCCGATGGTAACTTATCCCCCGACCAATAGGTCTTTGCGCAGGTCAATGCGCTTGCCAGCATGTCCCATCCCATTTGCAGTGTAGCGCAGTCGGCTATTTTTATTTGAGTTGCGCAACTCGCCTACTCCTCGCTACCGCCTGCGACTCTATGGTGGCAAATGTGCACAGAATCTGCTATAGAATGAATCACAAAAATTTAAAACCCTCCAGTCAAGCACGCGGCAAGGTTTCCGTCATGTATACGCCACGGCGTATGCCCACTAAAAAGGCCCCCGCAAAGCGAGGGCCTTTTGAGAAACTATGTAAGATGCTTGATCGCGTTACTCGCAGAGCGAAAGAGCGGCCTCGTCAGCAACGACAACGCAGTTGGTGTGCAGCTGCAGGATCGAAGCCGGGCATTTGGGCGTAACCGGACCATAGCACATATCGTGCACGGCCTGAGCCTTGGCCTCGCCGTTGGCGACAACCAGGATCATGCGGGCATACATGATGGTCTGGGTGCCCATGGTGTAAGCCTGACGGGGCACGTCATCGATGCTGTCGAACAGGCGGCTGTTGGCTGAATGGTGCTCTCGGTGAGGTCGACGCAGTGCGTGCCCTTGGAGAAGTGGTCATCGGGCTCGTTAAAGCCGATGTGACCGTTGTTGCCAATGCCGAGCAGCTGCAGATCCGGGTAACCGGCGGCAGCGACGATCTTGTCGTACTCGGAGCAGGCAGCGGCGGCATCGGGGTTGGAGCCATCGGGCACGTGCGTGTTGTTCAGATCGATATTGATGTGATCGAAGAAGTTCTCGCGCATAAAGTAGTGATAGCTCTGGGGATCGTCGTGCGAAAGACCACGATACTCGTCCAGGTTATAGGTGCTGACCTCGGCAAAGTCAATGTCGCCCTTCTCGTACCAAGCAGCGAGCTGTTTGTAAGCGCCAATCGGGGTGGAGCCGGTGGCAAGACCCAACACGCAATCGGGCTTGAGGATAACCTGAGCCGAGATGATATTAGCGGCCTTGCGGCTCATATCCTCGTAGTCTTTAGCTTTAATGATTTTCATTACGCGTCCTTTCTCGTACAAGAGAGGCAAGGCTCCCCTTACAAGCACTTGCCCGCGGCCCGCGTCGGCCGCAACCAACGTGTGCGGCCACCAGGGCGAGGTCGCGTAATATATGTGTCTCGTGTCTAACCGCGTCGAGGCCCCTGCCCGTCCACGGTGACCCAAAGCTGTTTAGCCTCGGACGTTTCCCATCTTGCCACGGAGGGCGCCCTCTTTCAAGGGCGCCTCCGTAAACGTGTTTGAATTGTAGGCTAAAGGCCAAGCGGAGCGACTAGCGCTCACGCGCGACGATAAGCTGGTCCATCTCCTCGACATGCTCGCCAACGGAACCCTTGATGCTCGAGAACTCAACGGAGTTACACACCAAGATGGGAACCGTCACATCGTAGCCCTCGGCAGCAATTGCCTCGCGATCGAACTCGATGAGTACATCGCCCTTATGGACGATGTCACCCACTTGCGCATACACAGTAAAATGTTTGCCCTCGAGCTGAACGGTGTCCAAACCAACATGGATGAGCACGTCTAGACCATCGACCGTGTTGAGCGCAACGGCATGACCCGTGGGAAAAATCGCCTCGACCTTAGCGTCAGCCGGAGCAATCACACGTGTACCCGTAGGCTGAATCGCCACGCCCTGGCCCAAAAGGCCGGTAGCAAACGTCTGGTCTTTGACCTCGGATAACGGAATGACGTCGCCCGAGATGGGAGCATCCAGCGTAAGGACTCGACCACGCATACCAAAAGACCTCAGGACTTTAGTGAACATGCTCCCCCTCGGACATACCAATCAATCAAAATAACTTTAACAGTTTACCACTTGGCACCCGTTTTTGACCATTAGGGAAGTTCGCGCTTGACAACCTCGACGATGTCGTCAACCACACGCTGGGTCAACTCGTGCGTCTCGGCCTCGGCCATCACACGGACCAGCGGCTCGGTGCCACTCGGACGTACCAGAATGCGGCCGCGACCGTTGAGCTCCTTCTCGGCGGCAGCGACGGCGTCCCAAATGGGCTGACAATCGTCCAGGCCGGCCTTATTGTCGGAATGTACGTTGACAAGTACCTGCGGGTACTTCTTCATGATGCCGCAAGGTCGGTGAGGGTGCGGCCGGTGCGCTTGAGCACGGCCAGAAGCTGCAGGGCCGTCACCAAGCCGTCGCCGGTGGTGTTGTGCTCCAGGAAGATGATGTGGCCGGACTGCTCGCCGCCGATGACGGCACCGTCCTCGAGCATACGCTCGAGGACATAGCGGTCGCCCACGGCGGTCTGCACCATCTCAAAGCCCTGCTCCTTCATGGCGATGGAGAAACCGAGGTTGCACATAACGGTCGAGACGATCTCGGAGTTGGCGAGCTTACCGCGAGCGGCCAGGTCAGAGCCGCAGATGGCCAGGATGTAGTCGCCGTCGATCTCGTTGCCCTCGCTGTCCACGAACAGCACGCGATCGGCGTCGCCATCGTGAGCCAGACCGATGTCGGCGTGGGTACGCAGTACGAGCTCACGACAGGCTAGCCAAGATGAGTGGAGCCGCACTCGACGTTAATGTCGGTGCCGCAGTAGTCGGTGTTGATGGCATGGACCGTGGCGCCCAGGCGCTGCAGTGCGGCGGGCGTGGTCTGGCAAGAAGCGCCGTGGCCGCAGTCGACGGCAACAACCAAGCCGTCGAGCTTAAGGCCGTCGAGCGTGTTGATGGCATGATCGACATATGCCTTGCGGGCGTCCTTCATCTTGATGATGTGGCCCACGCCGGCACCGGTCGGCAGCGTGTCGGCAGCCATGGCTTCCTCGGACATGACCCAGGCGCTGATCTCTTCCTCGACCGCATCGGGAAGCTTCATGCCCTTGCGGCTAAAGAACTTGATGCCGTTGAACTCCGGCGGATTATGCGAAGCAGAGATGACGATGCCGCCGTCGAGCTCATTCTGGACGGTGAGCAGCGCCACGGCAGGCGTGGGGATGACGCCGCAGCAGTGCGGACGGCCGCCCTCGGCCATGATGCCGGCGGTCAGAGCGCTCTCGAGCATGGTGCCCGAAAGACGCGTGTCACGGCCGATGCAAATGTCCGGACCAAGGAACTTGGTCGCCGCACGGCCAGGACGAAACGCGAGGTCGCACGAGAGGTCGGCGTTGGCGACGCCGCGGACGCCATCGGTACCGAAGATGTTCTGGGGCATAGGATCGCTCCTTCCCTAGCAGGCGATATGCAACCGCCCACCCTAGTCGAAAAAGAAAAGCGGGACCCGCCGAGCAATCGGCAGGCCCCGCTTGTACATTGTATCTCGAAAGGAGATAAAACCTTAGCGCTTGGAGAACTGGGGAGCGCGGCGGGCCTTCTTGAGGCCGTACTTCTTGCGCTCGACCACGCGAGCATCGCGCGTAAGGAAACCGGCCTTCTTGAGGTCAGCACGGTAGTCGCCAGCGTTCAGAAGAGCGCGAGCGATGCCCAGGCGCAGAGCGCCGGACTGACCGGAGATGCCGCCGCCATCGCACAGAGCGATAACGTCGAACTGACCGGCGGTGTCGGTCACCTTGAAGGAGCAAGGGCGTTCTCAACGAGCTGATGACGGCCGAAATACTGCTCGGCGTCACGCTTGTTGATGGTCACCTTGCCGGTGCCGGGGACGAGACGGACGCGGGCGACGGCGTTCTTACGACGGCCGGTACCCTGGTAGACAACGGTGTTCTCAGCCATCTTTAAGCCTCCAGCTCAATCTTCGTGGGGTTCTGGGCAGCGTGCGGATGCTCGGCACCAGCGTAGACCTTAAGCTTGGTCATCTGGCACGGCCGAGGGTGGTCTTGGGCAGCATGCCGCGAACGGCGCGCTCGATGACCTTCTCCGGGTGCTTCTCCATAGCCTGGCGGAAGCTCTCAGCCTTGAGGCCGCCGTTGTAGCCGCTGTGGCGATAATAGGTCTTCGTGTCGGCCTTGTTACCGGTAAGCTGGACCTTATCGGCGTTGATGACGACAACGAAGTCGCCGCAGTCGCTGTTGGGCGTGAACTGGGGCTTGTTCTTACCGCGCAGGATCATTGCGATCTGGGTGGCAAGACGGCCCAGGACAGCACCATCGGCGTCGACGAGAACCCAGTTGCGCTGGACCTCGCCCTGCTTGGCGTAGTGAGTCGATTTCGAAATCACTTAGACTCCTCCATGTACAGTACGTGTTGTTACAGAGATTCACGGGGCTCTGCAAGTAACCCGTCCATATTACCCCGCTCGTCGCCCGAGTCAACAGGTATTTTGGCTCTGACCAGACTTTCTGCACATGTCGTCCATGGGTCATGACGTCGCGACGCTAGCGCTCGACAAACGCCTCGATATCTCCCAGCAATCGCTTTGCCTCCTGGCGGCCCTGAATATACAGGTCGAGGAGCTTTGCCGGATCGTGCTCAACGTGGCCGACCTCGACCGGCTTTTGCGGAGCAACGACCAGCGCACGGCCCTCGCGCTCATACTTCCACAGATGCATGCGTTGGATGTTATAGCGGTCGTGGCGCGTCTCGATAGCCTCGAGCAGGTAGGGGTAGTCGGCATAGCGGGCGCGCGCGGCGGGCATAAACTCGTAAGGCTTTTTCTCGTATGAGCGGTCCTGCGTAACGATAACGACCGCACGGTCGAAGCCCGCCTCCTCGAGCACATGCTCGATAGGGACCGAATCGGCTACGCCGCCGTCGACGTATTTGTGCCCGTCAATCTCGACCGGCGGCGTCACCAGCGGCAGCGACGTCGAGGCGCGCACGGCATCGAGGTCGAGCACGGCGCTTTTGACCGGCAGGTACGCGGCGGTTCCAAAGAGCATGTCCGTCGCGGCGGCGTACATCTCGATGGGGCTGGCGTCGAACGTCTCGTTGTCAAAGGGTCCAGGCGGTCCTGGACATCGTTGAAGATAAAGTCGTAACCCACGATGGAGCCCGTGGACGCAAACGATGCGGCGCCCATGAAGCGGTTGTCGTTGCAGAAAGCCAGGTTGATGCGGTTGGCACGGCCGATCTGGTGCGACTTGTAGTTCACGCCGTTGAGGGCGCCGGCCGATACGCCATATACCGCCGGAATCTCGACGCCGGCCTCCATGAGAACGTCGAGTACGCCTGCGGTAAATTGCCCGCGGAAGCTGCCGCCCTCCAAAACGAGCGCGACCTTGCCGGCGTTCTTTGCCTTATCTTCTGCAGTCATGTTGACCTCCTGTGATTGCGTTTTGGCTTTCTTCTACCCAGTTTTGGAATGGAGGGCGCGCAGGTTTTTCGAGGCGGCAGGTGCAGCGGAAAGTGCGTCCCAGTTTGAGGCGGGATTACGGGATGCGCTTTCCGCTTGGACCGCCGTTGGGAAAGCGCGACCCGTTCTGAGCGCGGATTCCGGGATGAACTTTCCGCTTGAGGCGTCTTCCGGAAAATGAATCCCATTCCGAGCGTCGATTCCGGGATGCAGTTTCCGCTTGAAACGTCATCCGGAAACCGCATCCCAGTCTGAGCCGGAATTCTGGGATGGATTTTCCGCCTGGGGCGACGTTTGATGCGGGGCATGGCAGGCTGCAGTCCGATCGGCATCGCATCTGCATAGGGTTGAGGCTTTGCGCGGAGAATCCGCTGTGTTCGCTTC
>ENA-OQAN01000916-OQAN01000916.1-human-gut-metagenome-genome-assembly--contig:-NODE-916-length-14055-cov-1.597214_pt1 | contig 14055 bp, 22 predicted proteins | sample MGYA00242735_ERZ504527 | MGnify/ENA primary metagenome ERZ504527 (study PRJEB26092, sample SAMD00036230) | human gut metagenome | host: Homo sapiens | study: EMG produced TPA metagenomics assembly of...
GGGAAAGTACCGTTCAATTAGTCTGCGTCGTCCAGGCCGGAGGCAAGGGTAAATCACCGCCAGTACCATCAGCAGGCCGGCAGGAATAATCGTACTACCATACCGCCTACTTTGGCACTTTGCTACCCAGCCCATGCCTTTCAGCGAAATGAAAGTGGCCAGCCAATAGATAATCAAGACCACCGCCAGTGAGTAATAGCGGTTGGATGCCAAGGCCATATCATGGGTGTCACTCATGCCGATAAAAGCCAGTGCCACGGCTCCGAAAGTCAATACGGTGGGATACCAGATGGTGCTTTCCACCCATTGCAGGAAGATGGCGAGGAAGCCGAATTTCTTTCCGTAGCTTCACCCGCCCATCGGAACACACCGCCTTGCTTGTCCCTGGAACATGGCTGCCAGTTCCGCCGCTACCAACGAGGTAGGTATCAGGAAGACGATGGCCGCGAATAAATAATAAAATGCCGAACTCAGTCCGTATTCGGCTTCGGCAGGCAGCCCGCGCAGGGATACTACCGCAGTCACGTTCATAATAGCGAGGGTAAATACCCCTAGCTTGACTGATTTACTAATGTTTGCCATAAAGTTTAGGTTTTAAAAAATATATGTTTTTTGTTTACGGAGTTTATAACAACTCCCTGGAAATGATGTTTATCCGTTTAGGTTTATTAACCCGGAAGGTATGCGGAATTAAACAATCGTACCCGGAAGGGTGTTTCTAGAAAAAATAATATAATCAGTATAGTTTATGAAAACAGCTTTTTCCTCATTTATCTATTCCCGTAGGGGGATTTACGGGATCTTGCATATATTCATCCTGTTGATGTCCCTTTTTCTGGTTATCAGTATCTCGATAGATACTTTTCATAACATCCCTTTCCTGAATCAAGGTTCTTATCTGAAGATTCAGTTCTGGATATGCATGTTTTTCCTGTTCGATTTCCTGCTGGAGTTTTTCCTCTCGAAAGAAAAAGGAAGATACTTCACCAGCCATTTTATTTTTCTGCTGGTATCTATACCTTATTTAAATATCATTGATTTCTATCACATCACTTCTCGCCCGAAATCAGTTATTTCCTGCGCTTTATCCCTTTGCTGAGGGGAGGGTATGCGCTGGCCATCGTGGTGGGCTGCTGTCGGGCAGCAAAGCGTCCGGGTTGTTTACCTCGTACATCACCATGCTGATGGCCACCGTGTATTTTGCCAGTCTTATCTTCTTTGTGCTGGAACATAAGGTGAACCCTATGGTGACGGACTACTGGAGTGCGCTGTGGTGGGCCTTTATGGATGTTACCACCGTAGGGAGTAATATTTATGCCGTCACCCCTACGGGGAAAATACTGTCGGTGGTGCTGGCCGCCCTGGGAATGATGATGTTCCCTATCTTCACGGTATACGTCACCAGTCTGGTGCAGCAGGCCAACAAGCGGAAGGAGGAATATTATCAATCGCAACAATCAAAGTAAGCGTATTCCCTTGATTCATTCAATAATTCCTTAATATCCTCATGTATGGTTATTCTATTCCTTTAATTCGTTCCACTTGTTTGTCTAGGAAGTAACCGGCATAAAAAGAATAATCGCCTGTTTCATAAAAGGCGATGAGCCTTTCCTATAGTTTAATATGTCGGCATCTTTGGAAGAGTAGACAGGGATAATGTCAGCATTCATCAAAGCAATGCTTTCCACCATTCGGGAAGTACGTTTGTTTCCATCAATGAAAGGTTGCAGCTTGGCTATGTTGCAATGAAGATAAACGGCCCGTTCCAGTGGATTGGTATATTGCTCCTGCTGATAAAGTATTTCATTCAATTTAGCCCGAATATCGTTCAAATTCTTCGGGGGAATATATGCTGTGCCACTGATACGGACGCCTCTTGTCCTTAAATAGCCTGACTCTTCATCGGAAACCAAGCCCGTGGATATAGCTTGATGCACCCTGAACAAAGTACGCTCATCTATCACTTCTTGATTCTTCCCTTTATTGATATATTCCAATTCGGAAATGAAAGTATTGTATAGATTTTTTAGCATCTTGGCATCTTCATACTTCTTTTCGGAAGTAATGTCGTCTTTGAGCAATGCTTCTGTTTCCACGTAAGTATAAGTATTACCTTCAATCTTCCCTGAATAGTAACACCACACTACTGCCAGATCTTTTATTTCATTTGAGCGCAAATCCGATAGCTTAGCTAAAGGATGATTCAAAATGAATTGCGCTTTTTCCTGCTGTTCTTTATTAAATATCTGTTCCATAATCATAAAAACAATTGTAGCTTGTGGTTGGATTTTATTGTTCCCTATATTAGGAGAGTCGTTATTAAAAGCTAAGTGCTAAATATTTGAATATGTTTTTTCTATATTTCGTATACAAAGATAGATAATAAAATTTAGTTCTGACAAATTACACGAGAATTCTAATCAGAAAAGATGGAAAGAGGGATTGTAACTGCCAAAGCTGTTGTGATTACTCGTTCAAATAAGAAATTTCTCTAAGTCGCTTATTTCAAATACAATTCAATATTAAAATGTGATTTTATACAAAAATAAGAAAAAAGTCTTATCTTCGTAGCCAATAACAAATTGCTAACCTAAATAAACAACAAGATGAAATTATTGGCTCTGTGTGCGGCGGGGATAGCTTGATGCTGTGCGCCTCGTGTACAAACAACAAACATTTGATCAGTGATGAGGCTGAACGCGCCGCTGTTCAGCAGGATTTTGAGGCACGGCGTGATACGCTGACCCAAGGTAACCTCTTCCAGGTATTTGAACAACCCATGAGCGATGAACAGAAGGAGGCGATGACTTTCCTTTACGCCTATATGCCCTTGGCGGATATAGCGGACCATCCCGGTGAATTCTATCTGGAAAATGTGGACTACGCCTTCAAGGCGCGTGAGGAGATGCCGTGGGGAAAAGTGGTTCCCGAACGAGAGTTCCGCCACTTTGTATTACCCATCCGCGTAAACAACGAGAATCTGGACGACAGCCGTAAAGTATTCTACGAGGAGCTGAAGGACAGAGTGAAAAACCTTTCTTTATATGATGCCGTGCTGGAAGTGAACCACTGGTGTCATGAAAAGGTGATTTATACCCCCTCTGATGCCCGTACCAGTAGTCCGCTGGCTTCCGTAAAGACAGCCTACGGACGTTGTGGCGAGGAATCTACGTTCACGGTAGCTGCCTTGCGTTCGGTAGGTATTCCTGCCCGTCAGGTATATACGCCGCGTTGGGCACATACCGACGACAATCATGCCTGGGTGGAAGCTTGTAGATGGCAAATGGTACTTCCTGGTGCTTGCGAGCCCGAACCGGTGCTGAATCTGGGTTGGTTCAACGCTCCCGCTTCACGGGGTATGCTGATGCACACCAAGGTGTTCGGACGTTATAACGGACCGGAAGAAGTGATGTACCGCACTCCCCGTTATACGGAAATCAATGTGATTGACAACTATGCTCCCACGGCAAAAGCCGATGTGACCATCGTGGATGCGGACGGCAAACCGGTGCTGACGCCAAAGTGGAATTCAAGGTGTATAACTATGCCGAATTTTATACCGTAGCTTCCAAACAGACGGATGCGGACGGTAAGACGTTCCTGACCGCCGGAAAAGGGATATGCTGGTATGGGCTTCCAAAGATGGAAATTCGGTTATTCCAAACTGTCTTTCGGACAGGACAATGCCTTGACCGTGAAGCTGGACAAAACGGCCGGCGAGGCTTATACACTGGATATGGATATCATTCCTCCGATGGAAGGCGCCAATATGCCCGAAGTGACTCCCGAACAACGTGCGGAGAACAATCGCCGCATGGCTTTGGAGGACTCTATCCGCAATGCCTACGTGGCTACATTCATGACGGATGAATCGGCTCGCAATTTCGCTAAAGAATACCAGCTGGATGAGGATGCCGTTGCCAAATTGCTGGTGGCATCACGTGGCAACTACGAAACCATCCGTGACTTTATGGCCCGTCTTCGTTCGGACAAGTCAAAGAAGGGCGGCATTGACCTGCTTCAGCAGATTTCTGCCAAAGACCTTCGTGATGTAAGCTCCGAAGTGTTGATAGACCACATGATGAATTCACACTTGTGCGCCAATGCTGATTATTTCCGCAGATTTGTGCGTAATCCGCGCGTGAGCAACGAAATGATTACTCCGTATAAAGGATTCTTTGAGAAAGCAGTGCCCGAACAGGATCGTGAGGCTTACCTTGCTGATCCGATGAAGCTGGTTGCATGGGTTGCCGGGAATATCCGGTGTGGACAAGGATTGCAACCTGGGCGGCTCGCCAATCACTCCGGAAGGGGTGTGGAAGGCCCGTACAGCCGATGCGCACAGCCGTGATATCTTCTTTGTATCCATGGCACGCAGCATGGGTATTCCTGCACGTATAGACGAAGTGACGGGAAAAGTGCAGTTGATAGGCGATGAAGGTGCTATTGATGTGAATTTCGAAGCAATGGAACAGGCCAGTGCGCCTACCGGCAAGTTTATTGCCAGATATACGCCGATCAAGTCTTTGGCTGATCCGAAGTATTATTCTCATTTCTCTATTTCCAGACTGACTCCTGCCGGAACTTTGAAATTGCTGAATTATGATGAAGGCGATATTGATATGGGTGGCGGCGCTACTTGGGCTAATCTGTTGAAGAACGGAACGGCACTGGATGCTGGCAATTATGTGATGGTGACCGGTACTCGTCTGGCTAACGGCGGCGTATTGTCCCAGCTGACTTTCTTTACCATCAAGCCGGGAGAAACGACTACGGTGGACTTGGTGATGCGTGAAAGTAAGGATGATATTCAGGTGATCGGTAATTTCAACTCGGAATCTACTTATAAACCGATGGATAGCGATGAACTGAAGTCCATTCTTGCCACTACAGGACGTGGTTACTACATTGTAGCCGTACTGGGCGCCGGACAAGAACCTACCAACATGCATTGCGCGATATCGCGGCATTGGGCAAGGACTTTGATGAATGGGGCAGAGGAATCGTGCTGTTGTTCCCCAATGAGGAGCAGTACAAGAAGTTCCGTCCGCAGGAATTCCCGGGATTACCGGCTACCATTACTTACGGTATTGATGTGGACGGTTCCATCCAGAAGCAGATTGCAGAAGGCATGAAGTTGTCTAACAAGACTATCTTGCCTATGTTTATCATTGGTGATACCTTTAACCGGGTGGTATTCGTGTCACAAGGATATACCATCGGGCTGGGTGAGCAGCTGATGAAGGTGATACATAAGTTGTAGAATTCAGTATAAACAAAAAGTAACGCGGATATTCAGCTTGAAACCTGAATATCGCGTTTAATATGATAATAACGTTTATGCTTGCTTATTACTTGTCATCATCCAAATCATCATCGTCATCGTCCCAGTCATCCTCTTTCTTTGATTTCTTGGGGTTGAGGCTTTTGTTTTTCTTTTCCAGTGCTTTGTCGTTTTCGTCTTTCAATGCCAGTTCGGACAAGGCGGCTTTTACTTTGTTGGGGTCAGTAACATCCTTCAGATACTCTTCTATCTTTACAGTACCTCCCATAGATACTTTTGAGTTACGATAAATCATGCCGCTGTCTACGCTGCTCCGTCCGGAGAAATGAAATTCCGAAGTTCCGGTTTCTTCGGCAATCTTACGGATATTACCGGCATTCACACCGCATCCCGGCATGATGATGATTCGTCCGTCGGCCAGTTCTACCAATTCTTTTAAAAGAGGGATACCCTTTTCGGCGGTCGCTTCTTGTCCGGAAGTAAGGACCCGGTCGATACCCAGGCCGATAATCTGTTCCAAAGCTTCTTTGGGATTGCTGCACATATCAAAAGCGCGGTGGAAGGTGACACTCATCTCGCCTACCGCATTCATCAGTTTCTGCATCAAGGTACATCGACATTGCCTTCTGCGGTAAGACATCCGAACACCACACCGTCCGCACCCAACTGACGTGCCACTTTAATATCATGCAACATGATTTCTTGCTCGATGGGAGAATATAGGAAATCTCCGCCACGGGGACGGATAATGACATGTAGTTTTGTTTGGTTCAATAATTGGCGTGCCATACGGATTTCGCCAAAAGACGGGGTTGTTCCGCCTTCCGGAATACCTGCACATAGTTCTACACGATAAGCACCGGCTTGTTGTGCCTTCACAGCACTTTCCACGGAGTTGGCGCAAATCTCGATTTTTGATTTGTTACTCATAAAGTTATTTAATAGTTAATAGTTAATTCAATCACATAACCAACGTCATCGGGCGCTTTGGGCTGTTTCAGCAATTTTCTTTCAATATCTCCGCTAGGGACCATAAATGGTTTCTCTGCATGATTCATCCATTGGCCCAGTTCTTTACGGATGACTTTGTTCTTCATAATATATGAATTTGTCTGTGCAAAGATAGGCATAATGTAAGAGTGTGAGAAATATTTAGCGGAAAAAATTTTTAGTTAAAAAGCCGGTACTTCTCTCGGGGTGAGAGAAATATCGGCTTTTCTGTCAGAATAGAATATATTATTGCACGTGGATGCGGTGCCCGTTGAATACGTTCATGCCCAGTTTGTTCATAATATATTTGATGGCAAGCTGCGCTTTTACGGAGTTGCCGGCATCGTCCAAAGGAGGCGCGAAGGCCGAAATACCCATTACACCCGGCATCACACCCATCACACCGCCTCCTACGCCGGTCTTGGCAGGGATTCCTGAGGTATAAAGCCAGTCGCCTGTGTGCTGGTAGAACCTACGGTAGCTATCATGGATGTAATTTTCGGGGCGAGGGCCTTGTCGAACACTTGTTTGTTCGTATTCGGGTTCAATCCTTCGTTGGCGATGGTGGCTCCGCAGATGGACAATTGTTCCGCGGTGATGCCCATAGAGCACTGACGGGTGTATAGGTCAAGCGACATATCAGGATCGTCGTAGATACGGTTATAATTTTTCAATAACCAGGCGATGGAACGATTGTTGAAATTTGTTGCAGACTCCGATTTGTACAATTCGTCAATCAGTTGCGGGGCACTTCCGCATAGTTCGGTCATATTGTCTACGATGGCTTTCCACTTGCCGTCGCTGTTGCCTAGGGGTTGTACCATGCTGTCTGCCGAGATGGCTCCGGCGTTTACCAGTGGGGTGGAAGGATGGTCGTTTTCCAACAGGATAGCCATGATGGAGTTGAACGGCAGTCCGGTAGCGTCGGCGCAATCATTTCGAGCACCTTGGGGGCGCCGTATTGGCGGAGTACCAAGATGGCGGTCAGCACCTTGGAAACGGACTCGATACCGAAACGGTACTGAGAGTCACCCAGTTGGATGATTTCTCCGTTCATCAGACAGATACTGATTCCGAACAGTTTGGGATCAATATTTGCCAGATAAGGAATGTAGTCGGCGTTCTTACCGTCTGTATTGTCTTTATACAGATTGTAGGCCTCTTGTGCAGCATCCTTTATTTGCTGGATAGTTATAGTTCTTTCCATAAATTAATTTGATTGAAGTAACCATCCACCTTAACGGCGGATGGTTGCATTATTGTTATTTATGCTTATTTTTTAGCGGCGTTGCTATGGGCATTGTGAGTAAACACAGTACCTTTTACAGCGATATTCTTGTCTTGGGCGATGCGGGTAGGAGTGGGATATTCCAGTTTCTCGAACTCGCAGATGGCATTCTTGATGTCGTTCAACAACATATCCGCCATGTCACGGCTGAATCCCTGACGTACTACAACACGCATAACTACGTAATTCTGGATATTTTCCGGCAAGGTGTAGGCAGGAACCATCCAGCCGCTTTGCTGCAATTTAGCCTGCAAATCGTACAGAGTCCATTTGGCGTTCTTTGCATATTCGGGTTTCATGTACCAGATGAACAAAGGATTTACTACGTCATCGCTGTAATTTACGAACGGAGCCATCTTGGCTATTTCGCTGTGGATGTACTTGGTGATTTCCATGGAATTGTATTGGATGGCTTTGTATCCTTGGAATCCCAGACGGATAAACTGATAGTATTGGCCTAGAATCTGTGCGGCGGGGCGGCTGAAGTTCAAACCAACCTGTGTGATGTTCGCACCCAGATAATTGACACTGAATGACATGGCATCCGGAAGGTATTTCTTGTCTTTCCATACTACCCATCCCAGTCCCGGATAAACCAGTCCGAACTTGTGGCCGGAAGTGCTGATGGAAAGAACCCATTTCAAACGGAAGTCCCATTTCGTTTCGGGACTGAGGAACGGCAGGATGAAGCCACCGGTTGCGGCATCTACGTGGATAGGAATATCATAGCCGGTTTTGGCATTGTAGGCATCCAGTGCTTTGTCTAATGCTTCCACGTCATCGTTCAGACCTGTCCATGTCACACCTTGGATAGGAACAATACAGATGGTGTTCTCGTCACACATCTTTAAGGCTTCTTCGGGGTCCAGGGTGGTCTTGTCCAGAGTAAGAGGTACTTGGCGCATCTCAATCTGCCAAAGTTGGGCGAATTTCTCCCATACAACCTGGAAACCGCTTGAAATGACGAAGTTAGGTTTGTCGGTCGGTTTGCCCTGGGCTTTACGTCTGTCTCTCCAGCGCAACCAGGCAGCTACACCACCCAGCATACAAGCCTCGCTGGAGCCGATGGCCAACGCTCCTGATTTCCATTTTGCCTGTTCGGGGGAATTCCATAGGTTGGCCATGATGTTGATACATTTGGCATTCATCACGGCGATACGCGGGTACTCTGTTTCATCAATATAGTTGATGTTGATAGCTTCGTTCATCAATTTGGTAGCATAATCGTCCATATAGGTGGTAACGAAAGTAGCCAGATTAAGACGAGGCTGGGTTTGGGCGAATGTTTCGTCTTTAACCATTTGATAAGCAATCTGCGGAGTGGTAGGTTCCATGGGAATGGTGTCTACCGGAGCAGGTTGCAGCATTTCGTTTGAACCAAACACGGCTGTTTTGGCGTCACCGTCTCTCAAATCACAATTACAATCTTTCATTTTTACTTAAAGTTTAGGTTAGTAATACAATGAAGAACGTGGGAGTTTCCCGCGTTTTTCTCCCTCAACATAGGGGTTGGTGAAAAGTTCCTTGATTTTATGTTTTTTTAATGTAAGTAGGGGGAATACAAAAAAACGATGGGAATCATTGTACTATGAACGAAAAAGAGATACCTTTGTTTATACATAAAATCATTGGATGCCCGTATCCGATATTTTAGGGGTATGTAATTTGATAAACTGCGTTTAGGAAATTAACATAGGCGTAAACTTTGACACTACCCGGCATAATATTTTGGAATGGAAAGTAAAGGAATAAACGATATGTCGCTTTGAACCAAACGTCTTTTGCCTTGTTGTGTATCTCATACAATAAATTACTACAAGTATGAAAGTACAGACAGGGCAGGGGACCATTCCCCTCATTACTTTAATAGGTATATTTTCCATTTCGGCATTAAATGCATTGCCGGGATTGGCGGTTTCTCCCATTTTGGGCGATTTGAATAAAATCTTTCCGTCTGCTACAGACTTGGAAATCCAGATGCTGTCCTCGTTGCCGTCACTTCTTATTATTCCTTTTATCTTGTTGTCGGGTAAGCTGACAGAGAAAGTGAACAACCTCTTGCTGCTGCAAATCGGCCTGACCATCTTTGGGGTGAGTGGTATCCTTTATCTGCTCTCCAATAAGATGTGGCAACTGATAGCCATCAGTGCCATGTTGGGGATAGGGTCCGGGTTGATTGTTCCGCTTTCCACCGGATTGATATCCCGTTATTTTGTGGGAGCTTACCGTACGAAACAGTTCGGTTACAGTTCTGCCATAACCAATATCACCTTGGTACTGGCCACCACATTGACTGGCTATCTGGCGGAAGTGAACTGGCATTTGCCGTTTTTGGTTTATCTGTTTCCTTTTATATCCATTTTTCTTACTCATTATCTGAAGAAAGACCTCTCCAGCTATCATCCGTCTGATGATATTCCGTCTGATACCGCCAAAGAAATGGGCAAGAGGGGAATGAATGTCAAGGCCTTAATCAAGCTGATGGCTTTTTACGGTCTGGCTACTTATCTGGTAATCATTATCAGTTTCAACCTTCCTTTTCTGATGGAAGAGTACGGGCTTTCCAGTGGCAGGGCAGGAATATTGATTTCCTTGTTTTTCCTTGCTATCATGGCGCCGGGCTTTGTGCTGAACAGGATAGTGCAAGTGTTGGGGCGTCGCATCTATATGGTTTGTTTGTTGATGATAGCTTGTGGGATGGGAATTATTTTGCTCAGCCGTTCTGAGATATTGATTGCTTTGGGGTGTGTCCTGAACGGTCTTTCATACGGTATCATCCAGCCGTTGATTTATGATAAGACCTCTGATGTGGCCGTACCTCATAAGGTGACATTGGCACTTGCCTTTGTGATGGCTATGAATTATGTGGCTATCCTGCTTTGTCCTTTTATTGTAGATGCTTTTCAGAATCTGTTCCATTCTCATTCGCAAACCTTTGCTTTCTGGCTTAATCTGATGGTAGCCTTGATGGGTATGTTTATTGTGATGAAGCAGGAAAAACTGAGTTTATAAGAAAAATACCCACGTAATAACAGCATGAAGTATGAATAAACAAGTTGAAGCAAACCTTAGCATGGTTGTCTCCAAAGCGTTGGGAGGCCTTAATATGAACGCATTGAAATATCTTTTACCTTTGTGGATAGCTCCTGTGACAGGGGTTACTTTCCGATTGGTATTTGGGGCCGCCGCTTTTTGGCTTATTGATATATTTTGCAAACCCGAAAACTCCACTATTCGTCAGAATGGCAGCTTTTTATGTTAGGGGCTTTAGGCATTTACGGATATATGTTTTTTTATCTGCTGGGTATCAGTAAGACCACTCCGGTTTCCAGTTCCATCTTTGTCAGTTTGGAGCCTATATGGGTATTCATTATTGCTGTATTGTTTTATAAGGAAAAAGTAACTTGGATGAAAGTGCTTGGTATTGGAATGGGGTTGGGAGGAGCTATTCTTTGCATTTCTACACAACCTAGTGACTGATCTTGCCTCTAATGCTCCGTTAGGTAATTTAATGTGTTTGGTCAGTTCGCTGGTTTATGCCGTCTATCTTGTTCTCAGCAATCGTCTGTTAAAAGGGGTGGGAAATATGACGATGTTGAAATATACCTTTTTAGGGGCGGCTGTCATGGCTGTTATTGTCAATACAATTTACGGCTTTGATGCTCCTATACTGAGAATGTCACTTTTCTCTACTCCTATGTTGGTCTTGCTTTTTGTTTTGGTATTCCCTACCACTATTAGTTATTTACTACTTCCCTCGGGTTGAAATATCTGAAAACTACATTGGTAGCTATTTATGGATATTTAATTTTGATTGTTGCCACGGTGGCTCTTTTATTTTGGGGCAGGATCGCTTCTCATGGACGCAGTTGGCGGCGATTGTTCTTATTTGTGCCAGTGTTTATCTGGTAGAGGTGGCCGAGAGTAAAAGTGAAAAACAGATTATATCGAAATCCAGATAAGACACCGGGAAAAAAGTATAAGACCCTAAGAAAAAAAATTATCGCGGTGTGTAATGTAAAGAAACTTACCGGCAAATGAATGAGCGAAAAAAAAAGAATGCAACTTTACATCGAAAGCGAGTGTAAGGAATCAAATTTTATTTGTAGCTTTGTACCCAATTAAAAAACAAGAGTGTTATACCTATGCTACAATTAGATGCAATATACAAGGCGGCTCATGTCCTGAAAGAGGTTGTCCGTCGCACTGATTTGATTTATGCTCCTCAGATAAATCCTGAGAGTACAGTTTATCTGAAGCCCGAAAACCTGCAATTCACAGGATCGTTTAAAGTGCGTGGTGCTTATTACAAGATTTCCCAATTGTCTGATGAAGAAAAGGCGAGAGGTGTGATAGCCTGTTCTGCCGGTAATCATGCGCAAGGGGTGGCATTGGCTGCCACTAAGTGTGGCATCAAGTCGTTGATTTGTCTTCCAGAGGGAGCACCTATATCTAAAGTTGAGGCTACGAAGCATTATGGGGCGGAAGTTTGTTTGGTTCCGGGAGTCTATGATGATGCTTATCAGAAAGCTCTGCAATTACGTGATGAAAAGGGATATACTTTTGTTCATCCTTTGATGACGAGAATGTGATAGCCGGACAAGGTACTATCGGTTTGGAGTTATTGGAGGAAATGCCGGATGTGGAGGTAGTCATTGTCCCCATTGGTGGGGGCGGACTGATTTCGGGAGTGGCTTATGCGTTGAAGGCTTTGAAACCGTCTGTCAAGGTATATGGTGTACAGGCGTTGGGTGCGGCCAGTATGGCAAATTCTATTCTTCATTCGCGTATTGAGCGTCTTCACTCTGTTTCCACTTTTGCCGATGGAATCGCGGTGAAAGAGCCGGGAACAAATACTTTTGACTTGGTTAATCAGTATGTGGACGGAATTGTAACTGTGACCGAGGATGAGATTGCCGCAGCTATTCTGGCATTGATAGAACGCCAGCGGATTGTTGCAGAGGGGGCGGGAGTGTGTCCGTTGCTGCAGCCATGTTCAATAAGGTACCGGTAAAGGGTAAGAAAACTGTTTGCCTGGTGTCTGGAGGTAATATTGATGTGACGATATTGAGCCGTGTCATCAGTCGCGGTATGGCAAAGTCGGGACGTACCTATGCAGTAACTTTGGACTTGATAGACAAACCGGGGCAGCTGTTGGGAGTCAGCAAAATTATCGCAGAGCAGGGAGGAAATGTAATTTCTGTACATCATGAGCGAAATAGTGAGAGTGCAGATGTCACCGGATGTGCCCTTCGTGTCGTTATGGAAACCAGAAACGAGGAACATATAGCATCCATTCGTCAAAAACTGTTGGATGCAGGCTATGTGATAATGAAATAAATTATTATACTTTACAAGTAGTAAAGGGGGAATTTAAAATTTTCCTCCCTTTCTTGTTTCTAATTTTAATTTCTCCACACAAAAAATCGATTTTTATAGTGAAAATATCATTTTATACTTCTTAGAATCCAATTAAAATCGTACATTTGCCGCAGTTTTGTAATGTAGAGTTTGCAAAAATGACCGATATAATCAAACATCGTGGTATTGTGGAAAACATTGAAGGTTCTCATGTGCGGGTGAGAATCGTACAAACTTCTGCCTGTTCGGCTTGTAGTGTGAAAGGGCATTGCAATGCATCTGAAAGTAAAGAGAAACTGATTGATGTTTTTGACATGAAGGCATCTTCTTACCGCATAGGTGAGGAGGTGATGATTTATGGTACCACTTCCATGGGGATGCAAGCCGTATTGCTGGCTTTTGGTATCCCTTTCTTGGTATTGCTGATTACTTATTTATTTCCATGCGTTTTACGGGGGGGATGAGTTAAGGTCGGCGCTTGTTGCTTTGTCAGCCTTGCTCCCGTATTACCTTATCATATATGTATGCAGGAATAAGTTGAGCAAGAAGTTTTCATTTACGCTTGAACCAATAAAAAATAATTAATAAATAACTAACTAAAATTTATGGATTTAATTCTGGTTGCAGTAATTTCGTTGGGAGCGATTGGCTTGATTGCGCGGTAATCTTGTATGCCGCTTCTAAGAAGTTTGCTGTGTATGAAGATCCGCGGATTGCCAAGGTGAGCGAAGTGCTTCCTCAGGCGAATTGCGGTGGATGTGGTTATCCCGGTTGCTCTGGTTTTGCTGGTGCCTGCGTGAAGGCTGCCGATGCCGGTTCGCTGGAGGGTAAGTTATGTCCGGTTGGTGGTGCTCCGGTAATGGAGAAAGTAGCTGCCATTTTGGGATTGGAAGCCGTTGCTGCCGAACCGAAAGTTGCGGTGGTAAGATGTAACGGTAGTTGTGAAAATCGCCCTCGTACTGCTCTGTATGACGGAGCTAAATCTGTGCCATCGCTCATGCCACTTCAGGTGGTGAGACGGGTTGTACATTCGGTTGTCTGGGTTGTGGTGATTGTGTGGAAGTGTGTCAGTTTGATGCTATTCACATGAATCCTGAAACCGGCCTTCCGGAAGTGGACGAAGAAAAATGTA
>ENA-OQAN01000917-OQAN01000917.1-human-gut-metagenome-genome-assembly--contig:-NODE-917-length-14026-cov-1.696021_pt1 | contig 14026 bp, 19 predicted proteins | sample MGYA00242735_ERZ504527 | MGnify/ENA primary metagenome ERZ504527 (study PRJEB26092, sample SAMD00036230) | human gut metagenome | host: Homo sapiens | study: EMG produced TPA metagenomics assembly of...
ACCAGATTTCCTATAATTTCTGGAATCCAAAAGGGAACATCTAATTTTTCTAAACCAGGGACTCCGTTCCTTCCTTTAATACCTTTCCTATTCCCTGCTCATCCCACTTATGTATCGTTCCATTAGCATCCTTAATTCCGTCCATAATCTTACCACTCAGATGTACCTTCCCAGTGTCATCCACTATAAATGTAACGCCGTTTACTAATAACGAAATATCTTTATGGCCAATTGCCGCAGATTTAATTGCATCATATACCGGATTGTCGGTTACAATTCCTAGTTTTTCTAGAATATCATCCAATTCACTTAGGTCTATCTCCATCGACACTTCCTGTAGAATTGGCACATTCTCAATATCTTCCTTCGTATACTTATTACTCGTCTCCATCTGCTGTTTCAGCTTGCTATAGCTGGATTTAGGACATAACTTCCCGGCACATACGTGGATGCACTCGTGTCAATACCTGTTCTGGACGCTATAATACTCTGAATAGTTTGTATCATCTCGTTGACTGGCTGACAATCATTCTTATGAGTCTCCTCATACTCTCCGATCTGCTGATTCAGGTTCTGTACATACATTATCAACCCACTATAAGAAGAATCAGCTGTGCTTCCATCCGGCTTGGTCACAGATGCTATATCATTGATGCCTGCAATCGCAGAATTCACACTTTCTACCACTTTCTGGAAGTTCCCTTGATTGCTCAAAAGTTTCTCGTACTGGTCTTCGAGGGATGACTGACATAACTCCGCATCCATCTGGGTATCAATGCCCTGATATCCGATAATATACCCCGCTAGCCGCATCACATATTCCTCCAATACCTGCCGGATTCCTTTGATGACTGGCACCTGTACCTCCGTCAAGTAACTCCTTATACTGTCTCCTGTTTCTCCTTGTACAGACATGGTCATCTTTGTGGTTTCCACTGCCTGCTGTACCTGGGTAAGCTGATCCTGCCACTCTTCTATCTGACCAGATATTGTCTCCAGCGCCCGATATAATTCCTCTGTCCTCACATGATAACTGGAACTCATATCTACTCTCTCCTTCGTAAGTTTACCTCTTCCCTTGCTATTTTTCTTATAGGTGTGCAAAGGAATTTATTGTATTACCAATCTTCTGTCAAAATTTCTACCTTTGTAACAATATCTTTTTTTAAATTAATTCTATATACTTTCCACCCAACAATAGATTGTCTTCTATTCTGTATTCATATACTTCTATTTCTTTTGTACCCTTTTTTGTTTCCGTTTTATTAGGATTTCCAAGTAATGTTTCTATTTCTTCTCTTTTCATTCCTATTACTTCATATTGTTTTTCAAAGCTTTTAATAAATTTATATCTTTTAGAATCAGTACTTGCTTCCCATCTATTAGGCGTAAATTTTTGTTCTTTAGTTTCAAAATATACCGCACATATTCCTATCAAAACTATAAAAAATATTCCATATCCAATTGTTTAAAACCACAATTTGTTTCTTTTTATTCACTTATACACTTCTCCTGTTCCAGTTGGTAGTTTTCCATAATCCATTGAACAAATGTTTCCTTCCCTTTTTGGATTTTTTTCTCAATTATAGGATCACTTCCATCTTTAATAAACTCACTTGCAATAGTATCTACCTTCAATATTTCATCTAATTTGATAATTCCGTCACCAATATTTCCACTACCTAAATTAGAAAGAAATTCTGTTTGCCTCTTTGTTTCGCCTGATAGTAGGCCACAATTATACTCATTTATTATATCTAAAACCGAGTCACTATCATCACATTTAATCATACGTTCATAAATATTTATAGCATCTACATCTGATGCAAAATCTCCCCAATCTACTTTTGAATCATCAATTTCCAATCCGTTATTGAAATTCCATCCCCAACGTGTTGAATCTATATCACCTTTAAAACTAATTTCATATTTGGTGTATATCCTTCCATGTTTACTATTAGCCAAATCTACAATTTCTTTCATTGCTTCATCAAGCAAATTATTAGGTTCATAAGAAAATGCGGAATATTGTATCAGCTCATGTGCAAAATCTTTTGTAATCGTTGAAGAATTATATCTAAAAGTATCAGCATTTATGTCACTATATATACTGTCTTCAAACTTAATTCCTGCATCTAATATATCTTGTTCACTAGCACCATGTTGCAAATTAACTAAAACTCTAAAATCTAATATTTCTTGTTCTGATAAACCATCTTTTTTCCAATTCTTTTATTGCTTTTTCTAAGCTTAAAGTCCCAGCTGTTATTTGAAAACGTTGCATTATAATTAATACAAAGAGGTGCTAAAACGCTAAAAATATAGTGTATTTTTTCCTGAGTTTCCATTTTTAAGCCTGTTTGCCTTTTCCAAAATTTTCTAAATACTTTTGTTATCAAAACACTCTGTTGCTTAGTGAATCCATAATGTGCGTTCATAGTTTCCCACATCTTACTGTCATATACATTTTTTAGATAATTTACATCTTGATTTGGGACTATACCTTCAATTCTATCTTCATTTTTTTCATTGCAGCTTCGTACTGATCTATGCTTTGGGCTACATAATTTCCACTTGCTTCATAGCCCATCTGCAGCCTTTGATATGCCGGCAGCATTGCAATAGAACCAGCCTGATAATTGGTTACTGATATAGCAGGACTTCCTGTTCTTGCTATCAAAATAGACCTTATAGACTCCAGCATAGAGTTCATATTCTGCGTATCATTTTGATGTGTTTCCTCATAATCACCAATGTCACTATTTAAAGTTTTAACACGACTTTCCATCAACTGATAAGAAAGTACTAATGCCAAACCTGAAGGCTGGACAACTGAAACAATATCACTAACACTGGAAATGACGCTATTAATTTCTTCCCGTAAATTTTCAAAGTCCTCCCGTCCATTCTCCAATACTTGCTGTTGTTCCTCCAATATTTCTTGTGGAATCTCAGCCTCATAAGAAGAATCAATTCCATAATATCCCTCTGCATATACCGAAAGACGTACCTGAAACTCAGTTAAGAGTTGCTGTAGTGATCCAATCACAGGAATATGTACTTCTTGTATATAATTCTGTATGCTTTTCCCGGTTTCCCCTTGGATGCATGGTGTTACTACAATCGTTTCTAATGCCTGATAAACCGTCTCTAATTGTGTTCCCCATTCACTCAACTGGCTAATCATCTGATTTTGTACTTCCAACAACTCTTCAATTTTCACATGGTATCCCATAACACACCTCCTCCTTGGGTGCTTCTTTTCAAATTCTATATGTTCCAACCGCTAAATGTCTATCGTTTTATTAAGGATTGTTCTGCATAAGTCATACAGGTACTGACATCTTGTAGTTTTCCCACATCTTCCTGCAATAAAGTTTTATAACTTCCCAACAGTTCTGATAAAGTCTGATAGGTTTCTAAAAATGCTGCTAAAGATTTCATATTTCCTGTAATTTCCGGTTGTTCTTTACTTTTTTTAATACCTTGCTGGCTACAGATAACGCTGACACATTCGAATTATAAGTTAATTTATTTAATTCAATCATTGACAGTCCCCCTTACCTAATTAAGCAATGTTTCAATATAATTTCCCAAAGAGTTAATCTGACTTTTTAGCCAGCCAATCACTCCTTCTTGATCATAAATCTGATTTTCCAATCTTGTGATTTCATCCATAATCGCATCTACGGCTTGATCAGTTTCATCATAATATGTTTGATAACAAGGTTTAAGCTGTTCCTCAGCAATTCCTTCATACTCTTCTTTATTAGATCCTTTCCAACTGCTACATGAAAGTTTTTGCGTAATGTCAAAATTTCTCCGACTCTATATTGAGTTTATAAGTCTGCAGTTTCTGTTTTGCACCTTCCAAACGCTCAATTTTCTTTTCTAATCCCTGAATTTCATTTTGACACTCTGAAATCCTATAGTTTGCTTGATTAATTTCATATTTTGCAGATGAAATAGCAGCTTGATTTTTATTTGCCATGAATCACACCTCCCTGTCCAGAAAGCAAAAGTTTTATGACTCATTTTCTATTTTTAATAATCCATCCAAATGTTCTTTTAAACTTTTTTGCATTCTGAAATCATCTTCATCTTGAAACCCTTTTTGAATTACTTCTTCAATATCCTCGTGGTTTAGATATAACACGTTTTCTCCAATCAAGCCTTCTGGATAAGTACAAGCAACATAATCAAAATATTTTTGCTCTCCCTTGAAAATTGCTACAACACCTCTTCCAATCAAAACAAGCTTTTTACACTTCCTTTTACAATAATTACAGAACCTAATGGTAAAAACTTTTCTTCTTTCATTGCATTCATACCTCTCATATTTAAAATAAAACAGAACGTTTCTTAATTATTTAGAAAATTTCATTCGCATTAAAGTTATTCCTTCATCAAGTAAACTCATATCATTCGCATGTGACACATCATATTCTCCAATTTTTTCGTTAATGTCTGTCAATGTAACCATAAGTGTATCAATTTTCTCTGGAACTTGAAACTCGATGGAATAACTGAATAAATCATCTACTTTACTAAGTTCATCTACGATATTCTCATAAATGTCAGTATAACTTTCTTTATATAAGTTTAATTGTTTCTGCTGTCTTTCTAACACATCTTGTTTAATAATTGCTGTATTTGACTCCTCAAGTTCCATAAATCCTAGTACGTATTTAGAATAATTTTCTTGGAATAGATCTAGAAGAGCTTCTATCTCTGTTTTTATTGGCATATGAATATTTTTTATGTTATCTTTTAATTTTGTACCAGCTTCACCTTGCAATTCGTTTGTATCTCCTAAAACTTCCAGAGTTTTTCCAACCTCTTGTAGCTCTTCTTTCCAACGCTCAATTTGTTCCTGCGATTTAAGCTGTAAGTTTAAAATATCTTCCATTCTAAAATAATATCCCACATTCTTCCCCCTCCCTTATAGTATATCTTTCTCTTTAAGAAGCATAAGTTCTCCCGCTTTCCTATAAGAATCTGCACTTGCTATAAGAAATGTTCTATATATTTTCATCAAATGATCCAGGTTCTGATATGTTTCTGTCATATTGTTAAGAGATATAAGTTTACTTTCCATATCCAAATGCCCATAAGTACTTGTAATCCTCCCCGCTTTCTTTTTGAAATCATTTACTTGTCTAAAATATGGATTTTTAAATAGTGCAATAAAATCCACACCTGCTGCCGCCCATTTAGAAATTCCTCTTTCAATGGAATCCCAAATTTCCATTCCTATATGGACGCCATTTTGAAATGTATCTATAAAGTACTTGCATACTTTCTTTCCAAATTCCTTTGTATTTTCGGATTCTTTTGCCAAAAGAAAAAAGATTTATTAAGAAGATTCCATCTACAGCCAAATTCCGTACTACTCCAGGGGCTTCATTTTCTATTTTTCTTATGACTACACCAACCGTTTTTGCAAAGTCATCCGTCTTACCATTTTGAAAAAATTCTGTATCGTGTTCCATCATCCAGCGCCAGACAAAACCTGTATCATGTTTTTGAAACAGAGCGCCATCTGTCAATTTCTCCAAATCATATATTTCATAAACCCTATCGTCTGTTCGTATAGATGGAACATTTCACCTGGCATTTGATTAAGTAAATTTCCGATAAAAGACCATTGATAGTGTTTCACATGGGAAGCCATATTATCAATTTCTAAAGCATGTGACAAAAGATATTCATCGGAATATCCGGGTCCGTCCAAATTGTAAATCGTTCCCACCTTGCCTTGCATACTGACAGGCACTGTAATTCCAGCATGCTGTGACAGATTTCCACCTAGAGAATGCCCCGAAAAATCAAATGTTGTATAATTATCCCCATATTTTTTATTCATATCTTTCACAAAGTTCTGTGCTGCTTTCTGCTGCTCCGTTAAAATATTATTAAATAAAGCGATATCTGCATTGAACCAGTCCTGACGTAGCTGATGCGTAGTGTCACTTTCACTTCCTCGGAAACCGAATATCGACTGGCCCTCTCCACAATCAATCATGCATCCATAAAATCCCGAATTTGCATTATCATCTTTTACTTCCACAATCTCCCACTGTGCATACTCTGAATTTTTTATCTCCTATAAATGCCTTTGCTTCCTCTAAACGCATCTGTTCGTATTCACTTAACTTTGTCGTTTTTGGATCTTTATTTCCATATACTCGATTAATATATTGTTTTTTTATACTAGGTGACACTCTAAAAATATTTTCCAACGTTGCTGAACCGTATCTATCTACCGCGTCCTTTATATCATCATTTTCAATATTCATATATGCTATCTGTGAAGCCACAAGTGCATCTTTATCTGTTGTCGAACCCATATACAACGCCTTCCTTTTATTTATATTTTTCCTGCTCTTTTCCCTGTTTTGCTGCTTTGAACACCTCTAAAGAATCATCAAATACCTTTTGAACCACTCCGCATAATCGTTCCAAAATAAGGCTGCTCTTCAATAGCTTTGTCTAAACGACTTCCTCCATTTCTAGGTGCACTTGTCTCCAATACTTTTTCTGCCTGCCGAAAGTTCTTTTTTGTCTAGGTAATAAATATAAAGTAGTGCTTCCCCACCCAGCTTCTCTCGAAACAATTCCTCGTACATTTTATACTCCTCTTCATCGGTCTTATCCATCATTGTCGTAGCATCTATATAAATACGTATAGCCCCCAAGGTTCTTTCATCCGGATTACCTGCATAATTACGTAGATTAACGTAGTTTTCCCAATTGGAGACTTCTTCTACAGGCATATTTTGCCATTTTTCCCACTCATCTTCTTGTGACCAGATACGTCCTTGGATATAGTATCTTTTCGCCACTTGTGAAATCACTTTTTCTGTTTTTTTCTCCATCTGCTTTGCTAACAGACGTTCCACATACCCATCTCCAAGAGGGCCTACTTCTAGTCCAAAATCTTCTGTATAAAAATAGCTTCCTTCAAATGGATGTTTTGGATCACTTTTTGCAATACATGTTGCATAAATTGCTCCATTATCTGATGGTAACAGTTTAGGTTGGTTCCAAGACAGTACTTCAAATTCTTCTCCGTATTTTTCCTGTAAATAACTCTCTATCGCCTTGGTTATAACTTCTTTTTTCGTATCCATTCCACATCCTCCCAACATTATGATTAAGAAAAAACTCACTAATAGTACTGATTTATATCCTCCTCTTTTCAAACCGATTTCCTCCTATCTGTGGCACTTTTCTAATGAATAGTTACACGGCTTTTGCTAATTTAGTAGTTTTGTAAGCCAATTATCCAAATCATTAAGTACCATCTTCAATTGTCCAATGATGCCTTCATGCTCATATCGTTTGTTCTCCAATTGTGTAATTTCATCATTCAATGCATCTTGTAAGCTATCTACATCCTGGTTGAAAGCATCACAATCTTCCAATACTTTTATTACTTCCCCATCAAAAGACTCTCTATTGCTTCCACACCATGTAAAATAATTCATAGATTCAATAGTTCCCGCCATGTTACTGATTGTCGTACCTATTTCTTCCTTTTTTGCACTTACTGCATCCCTTACACTTTTAAGTCTTTCAATTTTTTCTTCTAACTTTCGATAGTTATTCTGTTATCTGCTATTTGCGCATTACATTTTGATATTCTTTGCTTACATTCGGCAATTTCTACCCCATTTTTATCCTTTATCCATAAAATTCTCCCTAATATTTTGGAACCCGCACTTTAACATAAGCTCCATTATGGAACAATAAACCATCTTTAAACTGTGGAAGTTCCTTTGCTGAATTAATCGGGAATATTGCTGTTGTTCCCTGATTTCCAAGAAGTAAACCTTCTGTTGTGTTTTTCGCAAATTTCGTCACTTCGTCAAATCCTTTCAATCTTTCCGGAATGTGCAGTCAAAATGATACTGATACCAACACCTGCTGCCTCATTCAGAATAGGAGCCAAAGTTATCGCCTGTGTTTTGGTCAATTCCACAAAATTATCCCAATCGTCTACAATCAAGCTAAACGGCTGCAATTCCCGGCAGATTTCCTTTGGATTTAACGTCGGATCCATTTCTAATGATTCCTTGACTTTTTGATTTCTTTCTGTGATCTCTGCCTTGAGTGCATCTATGAGCAGTGGCACCATTGCCTGATTTTCTATATAAACAACTTTTTCTGATGTTTTATAGGAATAAAGTTCCATAGCTTTGGAATCTACCAGATAGATTTTTCCTTTTCCTAGCATCTGATCGAGAATGACCTTCAATACGTTTGTCTTACCTCTTGCTGCTTCACCAAGAATCGTAAATGGTGTATTTCCAAGCTGGAATCCGCAGGCACACACAGCTTCTTTTTCGAGTCCAACATAAATATCCTGCTCTGTATGAGGATATTCTTTCATATCTGCAAAGAACAAGTTTTCTGGAAGAACCGGAATTCTTGGAGCTTGTTCACCTGGATACAGAGCATCAATATTCTGTATCAATTCTTTAATTTTATCCTTATATTCCAATTCTGTTTCAAACTTGACCATGCTGTAAAGCTGCATTACACTTATCATATTGTCATATTTCAAAAGAGCTCGTCCTTTTGTTTCTGATTGTTTATAAGTGCTTCTTCCAACAATTAAATTTACATCTGACTCATCAAACAGATATCCCGCCACTTTGTTTTTAAAATTGTTGTAGGTAGAATATTTCATGCCATTGCTTCTGGTAGCAGTTGCAATCACAAAAATCCCAAGTCCATAACCATCACGGGAAATCTTTTGGAAAAATTCTTCAGCCTCATATCCAAGTTCTTTTACTACATCAAAATTGTCAATCACAAGAACAATTGCTTTCATTTTCTCTGCAGAAACCTGATTGTAAACTTCAAAATTCTGTACTACTTCATCTGCCAGTTTTTTCTTTCTCTCTCTGATTTCTTTCTGCAAAATCCCCATTAACTTTCTGGAATCTTTCCGAGTCATCAAATACAATATAATCTGCCACATGAGAAAGTTTGTTTAATGGCATCAGACCACTGTTTCCGAAATCCAAAATATAAAAATTCAAATCCTGCACGCTATTCTGCATAGCCAAGGACAAAACCGCAGTTGTCAAAAAGACGGTTTTCCCATATCCTGCTGAAGCAATATACAGCAAATTCCCATCTTTGATAAAATCAACATCATATGGAATCTGTTCCTGTTTTTCCGGAATATCAATGAGTCCCATAGCAATTTTCATGTTCAATTCTTTTGGGGTTGCACGAATCAGTTCCTGTGGGCTTACAAGTTGTTCCGGTAGTGGTGGAAGCCAAGGTTTTTTCACCTCTTTTACATCTTGTGTTTCATAATACTCGTGAATATAGCGTACTACTGCGTCCAACTGCGTTTTTACTACTTTGTTGTTTTCTTTCGTATCACTTAAATCTTGATTTACCAATTCCCCTTGTCCGATTTCATTGAGTACATAAACCCGGTCATCGACTTTTTCTTTCTGTTCTTCTTCATTATAAGCAGCTCCACTCCACGCAGATTGGAACAATTCATAGATTTCATTATTACCCACTTGCAGATAGGCACGTCCAGGCAGCGTAATGTTTGCTGCATCTGCCGTTTTTAAAATTTCTTTACTGTCTGCTTCGTTCTGTACTTTAAGTGCCAACTTAAATTTTGAGTTTGACCAAATCTGATCATCTACTACACCTGTAGGTTTCTGAGTTGCCAAAATCAAGTGTACACCAAGGCTTCGTCCAATACGGGCAGCAGATACCAGCTCTGACATGAATTCCGGCTGTTCCTTTTTTAATTCAGCGAATTCATCACTGATCAGGAATAAATGTGGAAGAGGTTCTTCTGCCTCTCCATTTTTAAATAACTTATTATAGTTATTGATATGGTTCACATCATATTGATTAAAGATACTTTGTCTTCTTGCTAGTTCACTTTTGATAGATGCCAACGCACGCATACTCTGGGAACCATCCAAGTTCGTAATCGTCCCCAATAAATGTGGAAGGGCTGTAAACATCTTAGACATACCGCCTCCCTTATAGTCAATCAAAAGGAAGGCAACCTCATAAGGATTGAAATTTACAGCAAGTGAAAGAATATACGATTGTAAGATTTCTGATTTTCCGGAACCTGTTGTACCTGCAACCAGACCATGCGGTCCATGAGCTTTCTCATGAAGATTCAAATACACATAATCTCCGGCTGCTCTTGCACCAAGCGTACTGCCAATGATTTTGAAGAATTATTTTTTCTCCATCTTTCTTCAATCCGAAGTTGTGATGGTCGTTCCACCTGATACATTTGGAAGAAAGTAATACTGTTCGGTATCTGTGCACTAATCCCCTGCATGTGTTCTAGCACACCCAGATTTCTTCCAAGCCACTCTAAAGGAATTTCCTGCATATTATGAAGCCTGAACTTTTCCTGCTTTTCTTCCCGTTCATCAATCAGCAGAAGTCCATCTTCTGAGTTTTTCAGCATTGCAATAGTTCCTATATTTTCTGGCAGATTTGCCCTTAAATGAGAGGTATAAATGATAGAAAATCCTAAATTATACCCTTCCTTTTCCAAATACTCCATGATGGAATGATCCATAATCCATTTTGGCTCATCAATCAGAAAGAGAAAGTGTGGTAGAAAAGTACTCTCTTTTTTGCTTTCCTCTTCTTTTTGCTTCCTGTCTTTTAAAATCTGATATAGACTTCCTAAAATCTGATCTCTTTTGTTTTCTGAATTGATCATTGCAACGCTGTTTACCGTATGGATTTTAAAATGCGGATACCAGCGCATCCACTGGAAATCTTCCTGATAAGCTTCATCATAGATTGCAATAATTTCCAAATCATGATAACTGTGAAAGAACGTGAGCTGGCAAATGAGTGCCTTTATTTGCTCATGTATTACACTTTTTTCTCCTACCAGGCCAAGATGAGCCTTTTTCAAATCGATAACTACCGGTTTTTCAATGACAGAAAATTCTTTTTGAATCGCTTTTGCCTCATCTTCCAATATATCTGGTTTCGTTTTTAATTCATCAAGTTTCAGCTGAATTTGAAGCTGTGGATGTGTTTTTTCTACTCCCAATGATACTTTTAGAAAATCTTCGTCATTATAATTTCGCTCATAAATTCTAGGGCTGTATTCTTCAATCATATTCCGGATTTCAGATACAGACGGATAATTATATTCATAGGCTTCTTTTTTCTTTACAATAGGCATGATAGATTTCTTTTCGTTTCCGCAATAGATACTGCTTATAGGTTTTTTCTCTCAGAATTTTGTTTTCTTTTAATTCTTTCTTATCACTGAAAAAACGCATAATGGAAACAACTAAAGACATCCCCGTACCGGCAACCGCCATCACTACAAATAATCCACGCTTCATAATCACACTAATTGCAATGGTAATGCAAATCATAATCACAGGTGGCAATATTAGCTGAACAAGTCCGCCTTTTTTACGATCCATCAATTCTTTTGGCTTCTCTAATTGAATTTTTTCTTCCTGTACTCTTTTGATAATTCTTGGAGAACGTTTATACTTCGGAAAGCCTTCAAACGGGACTCTGGAATCTTTCATAACAGGAAGTTGCGTATGTATTTCAGAAATATTCCCTTCTATAAGAATTACATTTTCCAACAAAATAACAGAAATATCTCCAATTGTTAAAACATCTCCATTTTCCAGTAACACCTTGTCTTGCTGTATCACCTTATCATTTATAAGCAAAACATCTTCCGTTTTTTTATGAATAGAAATTTCTTTTCCTTTTACAATAATATCGACCTTACACTGTGGAAAAACGATATCTGTTTTCCTTGAACCTATAGTAAAGTAATCGGGACGAAATAATCTTATTCTTCCTGTTTCCATTTTCATTCTCCATCCCCCTCAGTATCCCCTGTAGTTATATCTTCATAGTTATTTTGATCTTCCGTTTCATATTTTTCCATCAGGGGTTCCATTTTCTTTGTAATTTCATTCAGCTTATCGGATTTTTCTGCACCTGTTAATTCTGTATTTTCTTCTGTTATTGCTTTTTCTTTCATATATGCATATAAAAGTAATTGATCATCTGAAAGTCGTAGTGCAATATCAGCAGCCTGTTCTGTATCGCTTCTTCCCAGATAAATCCAGTAATCTAATTTCGACTCCGTATCATTCAATGTCATTTTAGCTAAAATATTATCTTTTTGCTCTTGTGTAAGATTTTCGCTACGGACATATGCATTCGCAAGCATAAATTTCTGTGGGGCTGTCATGTTCTGCACCTTGACATTTCTCATACAGTCTATACATGTAACATAATCAGACTGAACATATGCATCACTAAGCTCTATAACGGCTCTTTGATAAGGTTCTTTTGCTATGCGGTCATATCCTATGTATCCAACTGTCCCAAACAATACGAACCCGAGAACTGCTGCTGTTACTTTTAATGTTGTCACCTTGTTTTTGGTATCAGAACTTTCTTCTCTCTACGGTCTTTCTTAATTCGTTCATACTCTTCACAAAGTATCTTTTGTATTGTCTTCTACCGTGGTTCCTGACTGTACTTGTCCTAACACCCCTTCTTTCCCTAAAAGCTGCATACCTCCCTGCAGATAATCCTCAAATGTATATTTATTCTGTAAAGCATATCCAATAATTGCTTTATAGGCATTTAAGAACTGTTTCTCTCGGTCTGTACTTGCAGACAAAACATCTCTGCTTTTCGCTTTCACACTTCCATGAAGATCGTAAAACAGATTTTGGGGCTGCAAAGAAAAAGAATATTTTTCTATGTATTTTTTAAGATTTCCAATATCGTCTAAAACTAAAAGGATATCAGGAAGGTCTTCTTTTCGAATCTCCGTGAACGATCTTCGGTTTTCTAAATCATACGTAATTTCTAATTCTTCTGTCTTTTCCTCTATATGTGACTGTAAAAAGCCATATTCCGGATAGGTAATCCATTGATATTCATATGCATCTTTTGCTGCAAGTTCTGATTTTTTAATAACTTCTTTTATTACTGTATCTTCCATAACCTTCCTCACCTTCAAGTTTCTTTTTTATTATATAAGAGCTACCGCCTGACAAAATTTCTCTACATTCTCTTTTGATTTCTGTATATCTGATCCAATCGCATTATTCATCAATGAAATTTTCATTTTTGTTTTTCCAAAATTGAAGTAAAACTACTTTCCTTCCCGGAAGAAGTCCACCTTTCACTTCTGCTTTTGTAATACTGCTTTTCGGAATAGATATGCTGTTTTTAATTTTGCTTACATTTACTGAGTCCACAATTACAAAATTGATATTATTTTCTGTCATACCCAAATAGCAATAAGCATTACTTAAAGCACCTAAGGCCGCTGCTCCACTTCCAGCAATAAGTGATATCCCACCAATAGCTGCATATGTCTTCGCATCAGCCATAATAGTTCCCCATAATTTGCATTGATAAGTTTCTCCTTCAGCTAAAATTGCTCCTAACATTTCATTTTTGTCCTTTTCATTCATTGTCATCATAAACACAAACCTCCTATTTTAACATGTTCTATAAACCGCTTTCTTTCAAAAAGTCTTCTTTATTTATAACCCGTTTATAAAATTCTTGCTTTATTTCTTTTCTTAAAATTCTATTTTGAATTTTTCTCATATTATTAAAATCCAATGTAAACTCTTCAAAAATTTCTTGCAAAGAATTTATGAATTTTTTCTGCTTCTTCAATATCAATCATGGCAAATACAATATTTTCTCCATTTTTTGTTGCTATTGATAATTTTTCAAATGATGAATATAAAGATTTGCGTTCTTCTATCAAATCCAAAACTAATTTTCTTGGTATATAAACTTCATCAGCATAAATCCATTTAGAGGAATAATATATTTCAATCTTTCCAGATTTCTTCTCGTCAATAACGACTTTTGAAAATGATTCATTATTAATTCGGTCTTTCAACTCTCTAAAAGATAAATATTTTTTTACTACTGTCATACACCTAAAACTTTTAGGTATTAATAGTCTATATAAAAAGTAAAGGAA